>Ga0182024_10000584_pt1 | contig 94770 bp, 63 predicted proteins | sample P32metaG_FD_120480 | JGI IMG/M metagenome (GOLD analysis project Ga0182024, IMG submission 120480) | Permafrost microbial communities from Stordalen Mire, Sweden - P3-2 metaG (Illumina Assembly) | ecosystem: Environmental > Terrestrial > Soil > Wetlands > Permafrost | place: Sweden: Stordalen... | reverse complement strand
TGCACCTGAAAAACTGACTTCCCCAAGTCCAATCCGATTGTCACCGCTGTTTCCATGGCTCTCCTCCATCTTGCTAGCCTCCAATAGGCTGGCGGGTGGGTGGAGAGCCGTCCACAGCATCAAAAGCGGACATCCGAGCCGCTGCGCAAGGCTTTAGAGCCGGGGTTGTTGTTCCTCGCACCTTGGGTGGCGCGGCATTGTCGGTGGACCTATTTCCGGCGGCCCACCTCTTAAGCGACTTTGCTAGCGTATCTCTGCCGGGCTGACCTGGCTCGCGTAGATTTTCTTCTCCTTGAACGCAATATAGATATGCAGGTTTTTGATCACGTCCATCCCAATGATCACGTCGGGCAGATTTCCGCCGGTGTTGATTGGCTTTCCGGTCATGTCCGATATCAGAACGATGCGAGGATTGCTGACCGACACGCCCTCGAACAACAAATTGGCGAAGGCATGCCGATAAATCGGCGCCCCGCCGGGCATGACACCCAGGCTTTCCATGTTATTGGAGTCTGAGGTGAGGCCGAACACCGTCTTGGCGGCGTTCATGGTCATGATCGTGTTGCTGGCGCCGGTATCGATAATCGCGGTCAGCTTGTGGCCGTCAATGGTCACCGGAATGGAAATATGGCCGGACGGCATGGTGAAAGGAATCACAGCCACCGTCGCTGCGGGCCAATGTTGTATTTTCCCGTCGCAATGCTCCTGGGAGAAATAGCTTAGCGTGTTGGCGCCGAAATCGAAGTCGATGTCATAGGCCGCGAACAGATTGGGGGCGAGCAGGCCCACGATCCGCTCGTCGCCCAGACTGACCGCCTGGTTGGGATAGATCTGGAAGTCGATGTCCTGGTTTTGCAACGCACCGACGCGAAAGCGGTCCACGCGAACTGCTTTGTTGGAGATATTGCCATCGACATCGATGAGATCCCTGCTCCCTCGATGCTCCGGGAAGTGGAACTTTTTTGCCGTGCTTTCCCATAACTGGCTGGTCACGCCGCCGGTATCAACGAGCATAAGCCTCGGCGCATTTTCAAGCGTCACCGGGGCCAGCATGGTGCCGCCTGACATCGGCTGCATTTGCACTCTGGTCAAAAGCGAAAGCCCGCACATCTCGGCAGACGCCGTGGGGGCTGGCGCCGAGGACGCCATGGCCGCCTGCGCCATGATCGGCGCGATCGCCGCCGGCCGCGCGGTCACGACGAGCGGGCGGCCCATGGGGACGCCCGAGGTGATGGCCGCCACCTGCTGCGGAAATACTTCCGCTGCCGGGCGCCTCACCGGCACCAGCGCGCCGAAGTTCAAGCCCGGTGCGCCGTAGACGGTCACCTGTTCGGCGGGCACGTCGGTGCTGGCGCAAGCCGCCTGCGTGAGCGCGAGCGTCAGGACAGCAAAAAAACGCCGGGCTGAAGCAACCCAAGGCGAAAGACGCGGCACCACCACAATTCTCCGTGTTCAACACGGCCGCGATGGTGCGCTCACTTGTCGAAGAGTTTTATTAAACCGGCCCGTACAATTTTATACGTAGCATCCCTTGCTCTGCTCCGGATCACCCGTGCCGGTCAGCCATGGATAACGAGCGGTAGCTAGATATTTCACCTTCTTGGCCCCTACTGGCGCCGTTCTGCAACCTGCCAATTCGTGATGTGCGTCGGCTTGTGTCGGTATGTGTCGGAGTTGGCGCGGGGCGAAGGTGCCCACGAGAGGTCCCGATATTTCAGCGCACCAGGTGGCTGCCGAGACCCGGTTCCGGGTGCCGGTTTCACCGAAGAGAAGCTCACCGGGAATGTCCGCTTTGCAGTCAAAAGCGGTCATTCCGCTCCGGTCCGTCGAATGTCTGCTTTGCGCCAAAAGTTTGTTCCGAAAGACCAGCCCGCGTTCAGGCGGCGAGCATTGCGAGCCGCACAAGGGACGCCGCATTGCGTACGCCCATCTTCCGCATCACGTCGGCACGGTGGATTTCGACCGTGCGGGGAGAAATCGAGAGTTCATACGCGATTTGCTTGCTGGAAAGCCCTGCGATCAGCAAATCGCATACCTGCCACTGACGAATGGTCAGAGACTGGGCTCCCTCATCGGCATCGCGCATGACAGGATTCTGGGCCGCCTCGTCTGCAGTCAGGCCAGAGAGGGGGCCAATCTTGGAGGCCATATAAAGTCTCTGCGTCTCATTGCCCAGCGACAACTGGCTTAACTGGCCCCGCCGATCGACGTACTCGAACAACAACCCGCTTTGTCTGGATGAATTAGATGCCTTGTGAGCAGATTTCGACATGAGAGCCCCCGAAATGATTCGCATATGTCGGTTAATCTATTGGGGAAGCGCTTGTGAGTGGGCATAGGTATCTTCACCCTATACGTTAGTATGGAGCTCGCGGATTTTCAGCACCTAATTCGGTGGCCGCTCTGAGCTGCACATACGTATGGCGATTAACAGACGCAGCGTGTTGGGCCTTCTGCCCGAATGTCCGCTTTGGGTCAGAACCAGTCATTCAGCCCCCGTCGGCCCAATGTCCGCTTTGCGCCAATAGCGGACATTGAGGACAGACACGGAGAACACGAGAACTCAGCGCGTGCGCTCCGACAGGCTTTACATTCTTCACCATACTCGAAATATCATCCGTCAGCCGCGTCAAGCCACCGGACGTTGCAACAACTTTTCCAACCGGATGGGGGGCCCGGACCGCACGTCGGTCGCGTGGAAAACAGCATTGGCGACGGCGGCATTCATTCCCACATAGCCCAACTCGCCAATTCCCTTGATGCTTTAATTGTTCGAACTTCTTTTGGCTTAGAGCAACCCGAAGTGCACGGAATCAGCTACATTTGTATTGGCCGCAACCGATCTATAGGCTGCGCTTCCCACCCCCGCCTTTTGCAGCATGCATGGTGCCCGATGACGATTGAAGAGCGTGTGATCGTAGTGCTGCGAAAATCGCTGCTGCTTAATGCCGAGCAAAACATTTCTCCCGACGCGCATCTTATTCACGACTTAGGCGTGAGCAGCCTTGACCGCTTCGAACTAGTAATGGGACTTGAGGATGAGTTTGGGATTGAATGGACCAATGAAGAGCAGGAAACGATCCATACAGTCGGCGATGTCATCGAACGGGTGAAGCTGCACTGCGCCATTGAGACTTAGGCCAAGCCGGATTGCGGCACTTCGTAAAGAACTACATAGAGAAGGAGGGATAATGCCAAAAGTTCTGAAGCGGAGGATGGCGGTGACATCGATGATCATCGGCGCCGCGCTGATATTGCCGGGCTTGGCATTGCCGGGCATAGCCGTTGCCGCCAAGGCTCCCGCCACTCGCTATTCGGTCAAGACCATCGGCGACATTGCGCAACTACACGACAATAAGACCGACTCGACGGTCTCGGTGCTGACTGGCACCAGCAACGCCTATGAGTTCGTGGTTCACGGCAAGAACGTGATCAGCATGAACATCCCCTCGACCACCGCTCTGCGCAACAACCCGGGCTTGAACGGCGTACCCTTCCTGGGCCCGTTCGCCAACCGGCTGGACGAGATGGCCTTCTATGCCAACGGCAAGAAGTACAGTTTCGATCCGGGGCTCGGCAATGTCCGTTCTCCCATCCCTCAACAGGGCTTTCTGAACGGCACGCATGACTGGAAGCTGGTCACTGCCAAGGCCGACGCCAATAGCGCCACTGTGGTTAGCAGGCTCGACTTCTACCGCAATCCCGACTGGATGAAGCAGTTTCCCTTCGCCCAGACCTATACCATGACCATCAGGTTGAAGGATGGCGTCTTGGAAGTGAATACCAGGATCGACAATCTCAGCACCCAGCCCCTGCCGGTGTCGATCGGCTACCACCCTTATTTCGCCTTGCCCGAGACCGACCGCAATCACTGGTCGCTCGACTTCGGCGCCGAGACTCACTGGATAGAAACCGACGCCCACCTGCCGACCGGCGAGAAGGAAACCGCCGACACGTTCTTTGGCGGCGATCACCACGATGTTCCACTCAGTCGCTTCGCCGACAAACGGTTCGACGAGGTGTTCAGCGATCTCGACCGTGACGCGCAAGGCCGCGCCAGCGTCGTCATCAGGGGCGACACGACCTCGATCAAGGTGACCGCCGGCCCCAAGATCCGAACCTTCCTTCTTTACTCGGAAATTTTGACGCCTCCTGGCTCCGCTGCGGCTGGTGTCCGTGGCGGCGCTGCAGCGCCCACGGCGCCCCGCCCGGCTCCTCCCCCTACGGTCGCCTATGACGGTCCGGTCGTTCCGCTGACCGCCCCGAACGACGTGCCTCGAAATACGCGCGGCTTTATCGCCATCGAGCCCATGGTCGGCATCACAGACTCGATGAACATGGCCCAGAAGGGCCAATACAACGAGTTGCAATATATCGCTCCGGGCGGCTCGTGGAACGAGAGCATTTGGATCAGCCCCAGCGGCTACTAAGTCCTTAGCCTGACGCGCGTGCATCCGGAGGCCTTGTTCGTCAATCCTGCACTGGTTGAAACACTTCGCCGTCGCTCTTGATTTGGGTTCGATGGAGGACCCGGCGCGCCTTCGCATCAAAGGCATCGCGCCTGTGCATGGTGCAGCGATTGTCCCACAGCACCAGATCGCCAGGCCGCCAGAAATGCATCCAGCTGAATTCCTTGTGATCGGCATAGCTCCAAAGCTCATCCAGAAGTGCTTCAGATAACGCCAAGGGCAGACCGTCGATATAGGCATTGCGCCGGCGGCCCAGATAGAGCGCAGGCTTTTGGGTTTCGGGATGGACATAGACAAGCCGATGAATCGCGCCCGGCGCATCGCGCGGGTCGGCGCTCGGTATCACACCCTGGCGAACATAACCGCCGCTGTTATAGGTGCCGTCGTGCTTGACCTTCAGTCCGGCTATGCGTTGCTTGAGTTCAGAAGGCAACGCCGCATAGACGGAATACATATTGACGAAATAGGTGTTCCCGCCCTCCGCCGGTGTCTCCAGCGCATAGAGCACGCTGGCCTTTGGCGGTTTCTCCACATAGGACATATCGGTGTGCCAGACGGCTTCGCCATGACCAAGGCTGCCGATCGGTTCGCCATTCTCCAGCACGTTGGACACGACATATATTTCAGGCAGCCCGTCAACGAAGCGGCGACCGGTCTCCTGGACGGGCGCCCAGTCGAGATCCCCAAATCGGCGGCTGAAGTTGATCAGGTCGGCATCCGTCAACTGCTGATCCCGGACCAAAAGAACGAGGTTCTGCAGCCATGCGCGATGCAGTTCGGCAAACAGTCTGTCGTCGAGCTTGCGCAGATCGACATTACTGATCTGCGCCCCGAGCCCCGCTCCTGTGGGTTTTACAAGCAATGCATTCACCCCCGCGCCGCATCGATGGTGGCTTCGACCAGGACGTCCAGAGCATCCACCACCGGACAGCCCATGTCCGGCAACGAAAGCACGGAGAGTTCTGTGCAGGCAACCAGCAGCGCTTCGGCGCCTGCCTGGCGCAGATGCTGTGCGGCCGGCGCATAATCTTTTTGCTCCTCGGCACCTTGCTTGCCGGCCTTGACCGCCTTGATGACGCCAAGAAGCTTGTCTTCATGGGACAAATCCGGAAAGATCACATCCAGCCCCGCCTGTTCCATCCGCGCCTTGTATAATCCCACCAGTCGAACCGCCGGTGACGCGAGCAGGCCTATGCGCCGCGGGCCGCCCGAAAGCTTGCCGATGGAAAGTTGCACCATGTCCAGCACGGGAATCCGGACGGCGCGCGCGATCGCCGGCAAATAGTAATGCGCCGTGTTGCAGGGCATCACCAGAAAATCGGCGCCCTGTGCCTCCAGTCCCAGCGCCATGCCGCACAGCACAGGCGTGGGATCCTCGCCGGTACCCTCGATCAGGGCTGCGATACGCGAGGGAATTTTCGGATTGTTGTCCACCAGCACATGCAGATGGTCCGCATCATCACGCGCCGGTGTGCGCGCCACCAGGCGGCGCAGGAAATCCACCGTCGCTTCCGGCCCCATCCCGCCGATGACGCCGACGGTTTTTTCGCCGCCGTCCGCCGTCATCAGCTATAGCCGGGCAGATCAAAACTGTCGGGATAGGCGCACAGTCCCACCGCACCTCCGGTATGGATAAAGACCACGTCGCTGTCCTTGGCGAAAAATCCCTTTTTGACCAGATCGATCAACCCGTCCATGCCTTTTCCGCTATAGACCGGATCGAGCAGGATGCCTTCCAGCCGGGCCAGCAGCTTCACTGCTTCCACCATGCCCGGTGTGGGCAGGCCATAGCCGGGGCCGACATAGTCGGTATTGGCCACGACATGCTCGCGCTTGACGATGCCGGGTACGCCAAGATGCTCGGCGGTGCGAGAAGCGAGATCGAAGACGGACTGTTCCTGCTTGGCCTTGGGCGCGCGCACGCCGATGCCCAGCACGGGAATACCGGAATTGGTTGCCACCAATCCCGTCACCAGGCCGGCCTGGGTGCCGGCGCTGCCGGTGGCGTGCACCACATGGGCGATCTTCAACCCCATCTCATTGGCCTGCGCCACCAGCTCCATCGCCGCATTGACATAGCCCAGCGCTCCAACAGGATTGGAGCCGCCACCGGGAATGACGTAAGGCTTCTTGCCTTTTGCGCGCAATTGCGACGCCAGCGCCTCCATCTCGGCATTCATGTCGGCGCCGCCCGGGCGCTTCGAAACGGTGGCGCCAAAGAGCCGGTCGAACAGGACATTGCCATTGAAGGTGTATTCGGCCGAATTGTTTCGCGTGCGGTCTTCCAGCAGCAAATGACATTCCATGCCGAATTTCGCCGCCGCCGCCGCGGTCTGACGGGCATGGTTGGACTGGGTGGCGCCCTGGGTGATGAGCGTATCCGCGCCTTGCGCCATCGCTTCGCCCATCAGGAATTCCAGCTTGCGGGTCTTGTTGCCGCCGGTGGCAAGGCCCGTGCAATCGTCCCGCTTGATCCACAGGCGCGGCCCGCCCAGATGCCTGGATAATCGCTCCATCGGCTCCAGCGGTGTGTTGAGATGCGCGAAACGAAGGCGGGCAAAGCGGGAAAGATGCATGGCGCTCCTTGGGCGGCTTTCAGGTGTCTTTTGAAGCGAAAGCGTATCCGCATTTTCCGGCCAAGGCCATCTGCCAGGGCCGTGGCGAAGGGGAGCGCCCTGCACTAACCTCGCGGGCGACGCCGATGTCTTAAGGACCATTTCCTTTGCGCCTGTTCAAGCTCACGCCGCCGGGCGCCGTGCTCGCCATCCTGTGCGGCATGTACTTCCTGTATTTCGTCAACCGCACCAATCTGGCGATCGCCGGGCCGGTCATCCGGATGGACCTGGGCCTGAACAACGCCGAGCTGGGATTTGTTTTCGCTGCCTTCGGCGTTCCCTATGCCCTGCTGCAGCCCCTGGGCGGCGCATTGAGCGACCGGCTGGGACCGCGCCGCACGCTGGCCATCTGCGCCCTGATCGTCTGTGTCGCCACGGCCTGGATGGGAGCGGCCGGCGGCATGGTCTCACTGTTTCTGGCGCGAATTCTACTGGGTATTGGTGAAGGCGCCGGCTTCCCCGCCGCCACGCGCGCGATGTCGGCCTGGACGCCGCGTGGACGCTGGGGGTTTGCACAAGGCATCACCCATACTTTCTCGCGGATCGGCAATGCGGCGACCGCGCTGATCGTGGCTGGCCTGATCACGGCCTTCTCATGGCGTGCCGCCTTCTTTGTGCTGGTTGCCGCCACTCTGGTCTGGCTGGCAACATGGCTTTGGTATTTCCGCGACAACCCACGCCAGCATCCCGCGATGACCGAGGAGGCGCTGGCGCAACTGCCATCCAGCAGCGCTTCCCGGCCTGCGATCCCATGGCTGGGCCTGGCGCGCCACATCGCGCCCGTAACCCTGGTGGATTTCTGCTATGGCTGGTTCCTGGCTGTGTTTCAGACCTGGATTCCCAGTTTTTTCCTTCAGGTTTACCGTCTGGACCTGGGCAAGACGGCGCTGTTTTCCACCGCGGTTCTGTTGGCCGGCGTCATCGGCGACACGGTGGGAGGCGTGCTGAGCGATGCGATACTGCGCCGGACCGCAAATCTCGTGTTGGCGCGACGCGGGGTGATCGTTCTGGGTTTTGTGGGCGCGTGCGGCTTTCTGGTGCCGGTGCTGTTCACCCACGACCTGATGACGGCGACGATCTGTCTGGCGCTATCGTTCTTCTTCGCGGAGCTGATCGTGGCGCCGATCTGGGCGGCGCCGATGGACATGGCGCCGGCCTTCGCCGGCACCGCCAGCGGCATGATGAATTTCGGATTCGGTGTGGCCAGCATCGTCTCCCCGGCCTTTTTCGGCTACAGCATCGAGAAAACCCACAACTGGACCCTGGCCTTCAGCGTCTCCATCGCGCTGCTGCTGCTGGGGGCGCTGTTGGCGTCGCGCCTGCGCCCCGACAGGGTGTTCTTGATGCCGAAGGGATGACGGCGCCAGCTACCCGGCCGCAATTGCCTTCACATGCTGGTTGATGTTGCCCAGCGCATGGGAAGCATTCTGCGCGTTGCCCGAGATTTCGCGCATCGCCGCATCCTGCTGTTCCAGCGCCGAAGCGGCAGCGATGCGGGGTTGGCTGGCGGATTTCAGATTGTGTCGAAAAGTGCCTCGCATTTCGGGGGCAGACCACCGTGGTGATGATGGCCTGTGGCACCGCCAGGTTTCCCACGGCAAGCACGATACGCATCAGACTTCCTTTTATGAAAAGTGATTACGGCACAGGTTGCGGCAGACGCTTGGTCCCGTCCAGTTCCTGTTCCATGAACGTCACCCCGCGCGTGAGGGCGCGTGTGGGCGTCGGAAAATCGGAATGCGACGCCTTGAGTTTGGGAATCACATCCGCCGTCAGGGCATCCCCCTTCAGGCCGGCCTTAATTCCCGCTGCCGTCAGTGACCTCAGGTCCGTCAGATAGCCACGGAATACGGCCACATCCTTCACCGTCGCCACATCGCCATGCCCGGGCACGAAAACCATGGACGCCGCATCCGGCAGCTGTTCGAAGCTTCTGTCGGTTTCGATCCACTTGCTCACCGTGCCATCGACAAGATTGGGCGGCATGCGCCAGAGCAGGTCGCCGCAGAACAGCACCCTGGCATCGGGCACGCCGACCACAAGGTCGCCGCCGGTATGGCCTTCCACGGGGCGGATATCGACGCGACGGCCGCCCAGCCAGATCGTGATCGGACTTTCCGTGACCAGATCCGGCAGGGGCAATTGCGCAATCCGCCGCGCCATCTGCGCCCTGAATGCCGCGTCGGGCGCCTGATTTGTCTGACGCAGATTCTCCGGACGTATCCAGACGCGGACATTGCGATGGGCGACGATGGTCGCGCCGGCGTCCTTGAAGACCTGGTCGCCTCCGACGTGATCCAGGTGATAGTGCGTGTTCACCAGATAGCGGATCGGCTTTGGCGTGATCTTGCGGATTTCACTCAGGAAGGCCCTGGCCGTGTCGGGCTCGAAGAAACTGTCGACCACCAGCACCGAATCGTCGCCAATAACGAATCCGGCGTTCGATTCATCACTGATCCCGGCATAGACCCCCGGGCCAATCTGCTTCAACACAAATGGGGCGGGCGGCGTCTGGGCTGTTGCCGGAAGCGCCAGCAGATACAGGATGGCCAAGACCGCGCTCAGTCCCTTGCCCAGACCCATGACCGCCTCCCCGATTTTGAGGAAACTTAGCACGGACACGCGCGCAGGTTAGTTGTCGCTGATTGCCATTTCATGGCCCTGCTGAAGCGGTGATGCAGGGAAAACGAAAACGGCGGATATGCGCTCGCGCATATCCGCCGCTCCCGCTGAACTCCAAAACTGTTTTGCGCTACTTGGGCGTCAGCTTGAACATGCCGCCGGTGGCGGAATCTTCCAGAAGCCAGACATTGCCGTCGGGCGCGACCGCCACATCGCGCATGCGCTTGCCGACATCCCAGCGCTCTGCTGGTTTGGCCGTCGTGCCGTCGATGATGATGCGGTTCAAGCTCATGGTCGCCATGCCGCCCAGCAACAGCGAGCCCTGCCACTGCGGAAACACATTGCCCTTATAGAAAGCGATGTTGCCCGGCGCGATAACAGGCGTCCAATAAATTACCGGCTTCTGCAGATCGGGGCGCGAATCGGGGCTGGGGATCGGCACGCCGTTATAGTTCATGGAATAAGATGCCAGCGGCCAGCCGTAATTCTTGCCCTTTTCGATCAGGTTCAGCTCGTCGCCGCCGCGCGGGCCATGCTCCATTTCCCACAAGTGCCCGTCGGGCGCGAAGGCCAGGCCATAAGGCGTGCGATGGCCCATGCTCCAGGTCTCGGACGGCGTCAGATTCTTGCCGGGAAATGTATAAGTATAGACAACCGGCGCGGTCTTGGCGGCTTCGGTATCGGCCGGCGGATTGATCACGCCGACGCTCTTGGCGCCGGTCTTGCCGAAATTGGGATTGTCCGGCGCGGGCTTGCCATCCAGCGTCAAGTGCAGAACCTTGCCCAGGGGCTGGTTGGGATCCTGCGCCGGGGTGAAGCGCTGGCGATCACCAGAGGTCAGAAACAGCGATTTGCCGTCGGGCGCGAAAGCCACGGCAGCCCCGAACTGGCCGCCGCGGCCACGCTCACCGTCGCGCCAGATCACTTTCAGGCCTTCCAGGCTGGCAGTGGCAGGTGTGCCGCTGTCATTGAGCACCAGCTTGGCCTTGGCCAGCGCCAGGCTCGAACCGCTGATGCCGCCCAGGGTGCCGGGCTCGGAATAGGTCAGATAGACGCTCTGGTCAGTGGCAAAATTGGGCGAGACATAGACACCCAGCATGCCGCCCTGGCCGCCATAGAGAACAGCCGGATAATTCGCCACCGGCCGCTTCTTGCCATCGGGTGTCACCAGCCACAGGGGACCGACCTTTTCGGTCACCAGCATGCGGCCATCGGGCAGGAAGGCAATACGCCAGGGCAGGTTGAAGGTCGTCACCTGGGTCAGGGTAAACGGCATGCTGGCCTCGGGCTTCTGCTCGCCCGCATTGACCTGCGCATAGGCCGGCGCCGACGCCAAAGCCAGAATCACCGCCACATTCGCCAATTTCATGATTTTTCCCTTTGATTCCCTGAAACGGAGCGAACCTTAAACGTGGGGACCGCCGGAATGCCAGCCCCGCACGCGGGTGGCGGGTGCGGCCGGCAATCGCGGTCTTTCCCCCGCGGAAAGGCTGCCGTGGCGGGATTTGCGCCTTTTTGCCTAAAGCTCTATGAAACCGGCGTAATTTGGCTTGGATGCCGCAATTTATCCGTGCGCACTGCACCACGGTATGCGATTGCTGGGGCAAGGAAATTTCCGCGATACATTCGCGACAACCGGTGTGTAGTGCCACGTCCCAGGGGGCAGTTTTGGCGATCAATTTGAAGGGTTTCACCATGGGTGCGGCATGCGTCCACGACAGGACCTGCATCGGCCTGCGGCGGCGCCTTCTTGTCACCGCTGCCTCGAGCCTCGCCCTCCTGACTTTGGGCTTGCCTGCTGCTGCCCAGGGCACGAACCAGACGGTCAATGTATCGACCCTGGGCGGATCGACGCCGAACATCGAGGGCGGCACCCTGGTGGTGGACAAGTCCGGGACCTATGCCAACAACTTCGTCCTAGGCAGTGCCACCACCACCCAGATCGCCAACATGATCGATGCCCATGGCAATCAGGGCACCTTCTCCGGCATCGGCTCCGATGCGCAGACCGGCTTGGAGGGCAATCTCACCATCGAGGACACGGTCGGCGGCGGCACCGTCACCTTCAGCGGCGTCAACACCTATACCGGTCCCACCACCATCAATTCGGGCGTCACCTTCGCCTTGTCGGGATCGGGCTCCATCACTCTTTCACAGTATGTGCTGGACAACGGCACGCTCAATATTTCCGCCGCCACCTCGGCGGCCCAGATTGTGAGCCTGGCCGGCGCCGGCACTGTGACGCTGGGCGGCCAGACCCTGACCATCACCGACGCCGGCATCGACGGCAATAACATCTTCACCGGCGCGATTTCCGGCACGGGCAGCCTTTCCCTCACCGGCGGCGTCCAAATCATCGACGGCCCCAGCAGCTATACCGGCGGCACCACCATCACCTCCGGCGGCGCGCTGCAGATCGGCAACGACGATACCGCCGGCTCGATCACCGGCAACATCACCAATGCGGGCAACCTGGCCTTCGACCGCACCGACTCCATCACCATCGCCAGCACCATCTCGGGCGCCGGCGAAGTGACCGAGGAAAATGGCACCGTCACCTTCACCACCGCCCAGCCCTATACCGGCATAACCAACATCACCTCGGGCACCGTTGCCCTGTCCGGCAGCGGCAGCATCGTCGGTTCTTCCAGCGTGACCGACGAAGGCACTTTCGACATCTCGGGCATCAGCGCCACGAACACAACCATCAAGGCGCTGAACGGCACGGGCAATGTCGATCTGGGCGGCAAGACCCTGACGATCACCGCCGGCTCAGGCATCTTCTCCGGTGTCATTTCCGATGGCGGCATTGCCGGAGGCACCGGCGGTGCGCTGGTCGTGAGCGGCGGCACCACAATTTTGGGCGGCACCAACACCTATACCGGCGGCACCAGCGTGACGGGGGGCACGTTGCAGCTCGGCAGCGGCGCCACCACCGGAACCGTGATCGGCAACATTTCCAACAACGGCACCCTGGTCTTCGACTATGCCGGCATCCAACCCTTCACCGCCGTGGTTTCCGGTAGCGGCGCACTGCAGGTGATCAGCGGTGGCATCAGCGTTTCTTCCGTCCAGACTTATACCGGCCTGACCACCATCACCGCGGGCACGTTGCAGCTGTTGGCAGGCGGCAGCATTTCCGCCTCCAGCGGCCTGGTCGCCAACGGTACCTTCGATATTTCCGCCACCAGCGGCGCGACCATCGCGTCGCTGTCGGGCACCGGCGTCGTGCAGTTGGGCGCGCAGACGCTGACAATCAACGGTGCCGCGGGCACGTCGAGCAACTTCTCCGGCGCAATCCAGGGCACCGGCGGCGTCACCATCAACGGCGGCACCGAGATCCTATCGGGGACCGGCAACTATACCGGCACCACCGCGATCAATGCCGGCGCCACGTTGAGCCTGATGTCGCTGAATTCGCTGCCCAACAGCCCGATCGTCGACAACGGCACACTCGACATCTCCCAGGCGGTAAACAACCTCAGCAATATTGTCTCGGTAAATGTCAGCTCTCTGACCGGCTCGGGCGCGGTTACGCTGGGCGCCAACACCCTGACCATCACGAATGCGGCAGGGACGACCTTCGCCGGCACCTTTTCGGGCACCGGCGACCTCGTCATCAGTGGCGGCACCGAGACGCTCACCGGCGCCAGCACTTCTGCCTTTACCGGCAATACGACCATCGCGAGTGGCGCCACCCTGCTGCTCACGGGCAGTGGTACGCTGCCGGCTGCCACTATCACCGCCAGTGGTACGCTGGACATTTCGGGGGCGTCAGGTTCAGCAACATTTGCCTCGCTATCTGGTTCGGGTGCGGTGAAACTCGGCGCTAACAGCATCACCCTAGCCAACGCCGCCGACGATTTCGGCGGCGTCATCTCCGGTAGCGGCGGGCTGACAGTCAGCGGCGGCAGCCAGATTCTAAGCGGCGCCAATACTTATACCGGCGGCACCTCCGTCACATCCGGCGCGACCCTGCAGCTGGGCAATGGCGGAACAAGCGGCACCGTGGTTGGCAATGTCACCGTCGGCAGCATGAGCACCCTCGCCTTCGACTATTCCGGCAGCACGACCTTCAGCGGGACCATCACCGGCGCCGGCAGCGTCAATCAGCTGGGCGGCACGACCGTGTTGACCGCCGCGAACAATTATAGCGGCGGCACGACCATCACTGCAGGCACTCTGGAGCTTGGCAATGGCGGCACCATCACCGGCAATGTTGCCGACAGCGGCACGCTCGCTTTCGCCCAGACCGGCAATGTCACATTCGCCGGCGCGATCTCGGGAACCGGCGGCGTCAGCCAGCTCGGCAGCGGCACCCTGATCCTGAGCGGCGTCAGCACCTATACAGGCGCGACCACCATCGTCAGCGGCGGCACCGTGCAGCTCGCCACCGGCAACAGCCTGGCCACCTCGTCCAACATCGCCGACAATGGCGTGTTCGATGTGTCCGGCACGACCGCCCCCAAGATCAGCTCGCTCTCGGGTTCGGGCAAAGTTTCGCTGGGCGCACAGAGCCTTTCCATCACCAATGGGGTGGGCAGCTTCTCCGGCGTGATTTCGGGCACCGGCGGCATCACGGTCAGCGGCGGCACCCAGACGCTCGCGGGCACCAACACCTATAGCGGCGCCACCGCCATCAATGGCGGCACACTGTCGGTGACCGGATCGATTGCAAGCTCAAGCGGCGTCGCGGTGAACAGCGGCGGCACCTTGTCGGGCACCGGCACGGTGTCTGGCGTCACGGTGGCCAGCGGCGGCACGCTCGCGCCCGGCGTGGGTGGAGCGGGCACGCTCAATGTCAGCGGCGCCGCGTCCTTCGCCGGCGGCAGCGACTTGCTGATCAATGCCTCGTCCACCTCCTATTCATCTCTGGCGGTGTCGGGCTCAGCCAGCCTGGCTGGCACCCTCTCGGTGGCCAGCACCAATGGCACCTATCCGGTGGGCGAAAAGCTGACCGTGCTGACCGCTTCCGGCGGGGTCAGCGGCAGCTTTACCCCGGGATCGGTTCCCAACAGCAGCAGTGGCGCACAATACGCCTCCATCGTTTCCCAGGATGCCAACGACGTTTATCTGACCGTCAGCCTGTCGAAACTGTCGCCGGCGCTGGCAAGCGGTTCGACCCTGAACCAGACCGACGCAATTGCCGGCGTCGATGCCGGCATTGTCCATGGCAGCACGCTTCCCCAGGCATTCCAGAATCTGGGCAATATCTCGTCCGCCGCGCTGGGTACCGACGCGCAGCAGATGGCAGGTGAGCTGGGCGGCGATGTCCCCCAGGTCAGCAACACCCTGTTCAATCCGTTCGAGGATGCGATTTTCGATCATCTGGCCGACATCGGCCAGCAGCCGCGCACCGTGCGCCATGCCGCCCTGCAAAGCGGGCCCGATGCCTGGGTTGCCTTGCTGGCCGGCACCAATGTCGTGGCGGGCGATGCAAGCACCACAGGCGCGGAGAAATTTTCCTCCAGCGCGGTGGGCTTTGCCGGCGGCGGCGACTGGCATCTCAGCCCCAATATCGTACTGGGCGGCGCGCTGTCGGTGGGATCCACCCATTTCCGCATTGCCGACGGGTTGGGCCAGGGGAAGGCCACGGCGTACCAGTTCGGCGTCTACGGCCTGGTCCAGTTCACGCCGCGCCTCTATGGCAGCTTCCTGGGCGCGATCGGCTCGGATTCCGTCAACACCACCCGCAGCGTCAGCGCGACCGAGACCGATACGCTTTCGGCCAGCCCGACCAGCCATGTCTTTGACGGCCGCTATGAAGGCGGCATCAATCTTGGCTGGGGCACGCCCTATCTGGCGGTCGAGGACCGGCTGGTGCAGACCTCCGGTTACAGCGAGACCGGTCCGTCAGGCGCCAACAGCTTTGCGCTGAGCTATGCCGCGCATACGGTGAACATGCCCGACGTGGAACTGGGCTTGCGCAATGCCGCCGACCTGCCGGTGGGGCGCCACTGGGTTCTGCATCTGACCGACGGCTTCGCCGTCGAACATGCCGCCAACAGTTCCTTTGATGTGCAGGCGGCCTATGCCGCGGTGGCGGGCTCGAACTTCACCACCTATGGCGCGCAGCCCGGCAAGAATCTGGCGAAGCTTTCGCTGGGAGCGGAGTTCAGGAGCCGTTATGGCCTTGTCGCCGGTCTGCATTTCGACGACGCGGTGTCGTCGCGCTCGCAGAGCTACAACGGCGTCTTCTCGCTCGGTTACGGCTGGTAAGCGCGCCTCAGAAGCCCGACACGGCGTCGAGAATTTCCGGATTATCGTTCTTGGTGCTGCGCACCCGCCGGCTGATCGCCCAGGCTGTCAGGAGATCATCGGGGAACGGCCGCAACAGGTCCGGCAGCCTGCGCTCCGATGGTGCTTCCGTCCCCAGCCACAAATTCCAGTCTTCGGACTGGATGATGACCGGCATTTGCCTGCAGAGGGGAGCCAGCATGTCATTGGCGTGGGTGGTCAAAAGTGCAAAGCAGGCGATCCGCTCACCCAAAGGCGAAGTCCAAATGTCCCAGACACCGGCAAGCGTCATGACTTGCCGACTGGCCAGCGCCACCGCAAAAGGCTGGCCGTCCGAAATCCGCCATTCATAAAAATTATCGACCGGGACCAAACAGCGCCGCATCGGACGATTGAGTGTCTCATTAAGGCTGCCATCGATGTCCCAGACGCTCAAATGGGAACGGACGATGACGACGCTTTTTGCCGAGGGCGGAATCAGTCCCCAGCGCATCAGATCGAGGCGCCGCCATTGCAAAAGGGGATCGAGACGCAGCACCGGCAGAAGATGTCCGGCGCCTATGTTCCAGTGCGGCCTGAGCCTGGCCTTGCTTTCAAAAAGGCCGAAGCGGCCGCCGATATCATCGAGACCGGTAAAGAGGCAGACGCGGTTGCACATGGCTCCCCGCTATCGGATCGGGCATCCAACCGCCTGAGGACCACGGGCGGTTGGACGCGCGGCCGGATCAGACCGCCGGCGCCGGATACCCGGCGCCGGGAACGGTCTTTTCCGGTCAGTCGCCTTCCGCGCCGATCGCGTAAGCGGTCTCGCCATGCACCGCATCGTCACCAATCTTGAGGGTGGCGTCATCCATCCTGAGCGGCACAAAGATCTTGATCACGAACAGGATGATCGAGGTAGCGATGACGTTGAGAACGATGATGAAGGCCGCGGCTTCCGCTTGCACCACAAGCTGGTGGGCATTGCCATAGAGAAGGCCGGTACCCGAAACACCCGGCGCATCCTTGCCGGTGCCGATATATTCGATCATCGCAGGATTGGCGAGAACGCCGGTGAGCAGGCCGCCCATCAGACCCGCCACGCCATGGGTGGAAAACACGCTGAGCGTATCATCGACCTTCATCATGAACTTGGTCTTTTGCAGGATGTTCATGCTGGCCCAGGGGATGATACCGGCGCAGACGCCGATGATGATGGCGCCGGTGCCGTCCACATAACCCGCGGCCGGGGTGATCGCCACCAGGCCGGCAATCATGCCGTTCACCGCGCCCAGCACCGAAGCCTTGCCGTACTTCATCGAGTCCATCATGGTCCACACCACCACGCCGACGCAGCTGGCGATGTTGGTATTGATGATGGCGGCTGAGGCGTCGGCATTGGCGAAGTAGGGATCGCCGCCGTTAAACCCGTTCCAGCCAAGCCACAGAATGCCGGCGCCGGCGAGCGTCATCAGCAGGCTGTTGGGCGGGAAATGATCCCGGTCCGCCTGCATTCTGGGCCCTATGATCGCGGCCGCGACAAAAGCCGATGACGCCGCCGCCAGATGGATGACATAGCCGCCGGAGAAATCCAGCGCGCCCATCTGTGCCAGCCAACCGCCGCCCCAGATGCTGAAGGCGCCCACGGTGTAGACCAGCGTCATCCACAAGGGGCAGAACAATACCCAGGCCTTGAAGTTCATGCGGCCCAGCAGCGATCCCGCCAGGATGATCACGGTGATGGCGGCAAAGACGAACTGGAAATACATCATCGTCGACATCGGGAAAGCCAGAGGCGGCATGCCCGAGGCGGCGGCCGGTATGGTGGCCTGTCCCGTCAGAAAGGCCGCGCTCAAAGCCGGCATCGGTTTGCCGAGGAACGGAAACCATTGCGGTCCGAACGCCATGTTGTAGGCGAACAGAACCCAGACGACCATTACGGCGACGAACGCGTAGATCGACATGAAGGCGGAATTGATCGCCCACTTCTTCTTGACGATGCCGCCGTAAAGAATGACCAGGCCTGGAATGCTTTGCAGGGCGACGAAGGTCGCGGCGGCCATCTGCCAGGCATTGGCGCCCTGGTCCAGCCATTTTGGTGACGGTACGAGCATGGTTCCTCTCCTTGCTGTTAAAAGCAAAAAACCCAACCCAAAAACCAATGTGATGCGTGATGTGGTGACAGAAACGATGTCTGCGTGCTGCTTAAGCAACTTCTTTGTTGTGTTTACCAGATAGCAAGATATGTGCCGCGGCAATCCCAGCCTTAAGTATTTGGGAGTCGTGCTAAATTTGAAAAATCGAGTCTTTAGCAGGCGCAGCATAAGCCTACGAATTAGGCAGCATGCATGAAAATTGCCCAGGGATGGCGATCAAGATAAAGGCTGTCGCGTCGCCGCTGACGAAGTTTTAGTCTCGCGTCACGGGGTCCATGAACAGGCGATGGGGAAGCCATGATGTCACTGCACCGTTCCATAATAATAAGTGCTGTGTTGCTGATTGTGGGCGTGCAGGCGCCTGCCGTCGCGCGCGAAACGCGAGTGACTTGCGTCAATCCCGCCAGCGGCACGGCCTGGAAGATACGCATCGATTACGACCGGCGCACGGTGGATTCCAATTCCGCCACCATCAGCAACAGCGAAATCTCCTGGCGCGATGCAAGCGACGGTGACAACTACACACTCGACCGCAAGTCCGGAGACCTCACCATGGTCGCGGCCTCCAGCACCGGCGGCTATTTCCTGCATCACCACTGCATGCTCGATAAACCCGACAGATAAACAATTTTCGGAGCGGCAATGATGAGCGAAGACGGCGTCAGGGCAAGCGTCGGCTTCTTTTCCGATACCGGGCCCAGACCCGACAACCAGGATTTCGCCGCGGCCCTTTTTGGATGGGAATTGCAGCCGCCGCGCCATGATGCGATTGCCGTGTTGGCCGACGGCATCGGCGGCGCCAGAGGCGGACGTATCGCGGCAGAAACCGCGGTGCGCGGCTTCCTCGACGGCTTCTGCGACCTGCCGGAAACTGTCCCCGTGCAACAGGCCGCGGCCAATGTCGCCGCCACCCTCAATCGCTGGATCCATGCGCAATCACAGCGCGACACGCTTCTGGCCGGCATGGGCTGCACCTTCACGGCCCTGATTCTGAGAGGACATACGGCGCATATCCTTCATGCCGGCGACAGCCGCCTTTACCGGCTGCGTGGCGAAAGCCTTGCCCGTCTCACCAGCGATCATCTGCGCCGCACCGACGATGCGGCCACTCTGACCCGGGCGCTGGGCGTGGAGGCCGATCTGCGTCTGGACTATTTGAGCCAGCCGGCGGCCTTGCATGACCGCTATCTGCTCACCAGCGACGGCCTTCATGGTGCGCTGGCGCCCGAAACCATGACCGCGATTTTGCGCGAGCGGCCTGCGCCCCAGGACGCCGCCCGCGCTTTGGTCGCCGCGGCGCTGGAACGCGGAACGGGCGACAACTGCACCGCCCTGGTGCTGGATGTCGTGCATTTGCCGTCCGCGACACATGCCGATATCGCCGGCGCCATCGCGCGCCTGCCATTGATCGCAACATCCAACGTCGGACAGGAGGTGGACGGCTTTGCGCTCAAGGCGTTGATATCGGAAGGACGCTACAGCCGGCTCTTTGCCGCAAGCGATTCCGCGGACGGCAGCGATGTGGTGGTGAAATTCCCCAAGCCCGAGTCCGCATCACTGGAAATGCACCATCGAGCCTTCCTGAGCGAGCAGTGGGCGGGACGCATGGTGCAAAATCCCTGGCTGGGCCGGGTGATGGAACTGACGCCGGGCCGCCAGAACTGTCTCTATACCGTGATGCCGCTTTACGAAGGCGAGCTTCTGGAAACCCGGGCGGCACGGCGCCCGCAACTGGAACTGGAGCAGGCCCGCGCCATCGGTGTGAAGCTGGCGCGCGGTGCAGCCGCCTTGCATCGCGCCGGCATCATCCATCGCGACATCAAGCCGGACAATGTGATCCTGGAACGCGGCGGCCTGAAGCTGATCGATCTGGGGACCGCCCGGGTTGCCGCACTTGAAGAAACCGCATCGAAAGACATTCCGGGCACCCGCGCCTATATGGCGCCCGAAATGGACCAGGGCGAAGCCGGCAATGTCGCGACCGACATCTACGCGCTGGGTGTCACCCTGTTCCGCGTCCTGACGGGAGAATTCCCTTATGCCAACCTGGATGCGGTCAGTCCGCCCAAGCGCGAGCGGCCCCAGGACCTCTGCGCCTTGCGGCCAGACCTGCCGGCATGGCTGGAGGCGGTGCTGGCGCGCGCGGTCGCGCGTGATCCGGCGGACCGCTTCATCGACATGAACGCTTTTGCCATGGAACTGGAAGCCGGGCCGCCACGACCCGGGCCGGTCACGCGAAGACAGCGCACTTTCTATGAGCGCTATCCGGTGTTGTTCTGGCAGATCGTGGCGGCGCTGCTGGCGTTCGGACTGGTGCTGTCCTTCCTGCGCCGCTAGCGCCAGGTATCACCGTCATCGTCACGTGGCATGGCGAAATCGTTGGGCATGGCCAGAATGACGATGAGGGCGTAGCACGCCAGAATGCCGAGCACATTTTCCATGGCCTGACCCAAGTCCTCTGGTGCCCAGCCCATCAGCCCAACGCGCGCGCCTGCCCGCGCGTTCCACGGCAACACCAAAGCACGAGGCTCATTTCCGTTTGATTAAGGCAGTTCCGGCCTGTTCCACCAGCCGCCGCCCAGCGCCTGGAACAGACCCACGGTGTCGGCATAGCGGGTCGCTTGCGACTGGATCAGTGTGATCTGCGCCTGTTGATCAGCCTGCTCGGCCAGCAGCACGGCCGGCATGCCGGTATCGCCCAGAGCCTGTTGACGCCGGACGCGCGCCAGCGCCTCGGCGGCGGCAGCGCCCGCCGCCGCATTGGCGTTCAGCGCGTCGGCATCGTAATGCACCGCCTCCAACGCGTCAGCAGTGTTCTGGAAAGCGGTCGTCACCGCGCTGCGATATTGCGCCTTGGCCTGATCAAGCGCCGCCTCGGCGGCGCGCTTTTTTTCCAGCAGCGCCCCGCCATCGAACAGCGTCTGCGCCACATTGGCGCCGATGCTCCAGAAGCCGGCGCCCGCGCCGAACAGCTGGCCGATGGCGGTGGCGGCCGAGCCGCCGGTGGCGCTCAGCGTGATATTCGGCAGCATGGCGGCGATGGCGACGCCGACCTGCGCATTGGCGGCATGGAGATTTTCTTCCGCGATACGAACATCGGGACGCTGGCGCACCAGATCGGCGGGCAAGGACACCGGCGCTTCGCGGGGCAGCGACAGCTGTGAAAGGCTCAGCTGGGAGGGGTGGAAGTTGGCCGGCAAGCGCCCTGTCAGCGCTGCCAGAAGGTCGATCTGCTGCGCCCGTTGTTTCTGAAGTGCCGCCAGTGCGGCGCGCGCCTGCGCCACCACCACATCCTGGGACGCCAGCGCCGCCTTGCTGATGGCGCCGCGCGCAAGCTGGTCCTGCATCAGGGCGCGCAGGCTCTCAGTGCTATCGGTGATCTTTTGCTGGGCCGCGAGCTGATCCGACAGCGAGGCATATTGAATCGCCGCCAGCGCGACATTGCTGGCCAAAGTCAGATGCGCGGCGCGCAGCGCGAATTCCTGGGCATGGGCCAGAGCTTCCGCGGATTCGACCGTGCGGCGCGTGCCGCCGAACAGGTCAGGCACATAGCTGATCGTCAGTTGCGGTGTGTAGAGGTTGAAGGTCTGGGCCGGACCCGACAGAACCGGCGAGAGGGTTCCTGACGTCTGCTGGCGCGTGGCATCGAAGCCGGCGCTCAGTCCCGGGAAGAAGGCCGCCCGTTCGACCGCGGCATTGGCATTGGCGACCGCCAGGGCGGCGCGCGCCGCCGCCAGATCGGAATTGGCAGCCAGCGCATCGCGCACGAGCCCGTTGAGCACAGGACTGTTGAACAGGGTCCACCAGTCCGCGGGCACCGTCGCGCCTCGCGCCACAAAAACTTGGCTGTCCCCGCCATTGGCGTCGGCGGACGCAGTCTGGGTCGGCAGGGCCTGATTGGTGATGCGGCCAGCCTGTGGCGCATCGGGCTGCTTGAAATCCGGGCCCACCGCACAGCCCGCAAGCGCGCAAAGCGCCAGCACCGAACCCGCTGTTTTCAGCTGTTTCATGTGGCGTCTCCCGGCTGGCGCAGCGAGAAACGGTCGATCAGCACCGGCAGCACCAAGAGGATCAGCGCGGGCGCGAGCAGCATGCCGCCCACCACCACCAGCGCCAGGGGTTTTTGGACCTGCGAACCGATGCCGGTGGAAAGCGCGGCCGGCAGAAGACCGACACAGGCCGCCACGCAGGTCATCATCACCGGACGGAACTGCACATGACAGGTGCGCATGATCGCATCCTCGCGCGACACACCGTTGCGCAACATGCGGTTATAGAAAGCAAGGACAATGATCCCGTCCATCACCGAAATGCCGAACAAAGCGATGAAGCCGATAGCCGCCGACACGCTGAAGGGCGTGCCGGTGAGATACAGCGCGAAGATGCCGCCGATCGCCGCCATGGGCATCACGCTGGCCGCCAGCAGCGTGTCGCGCAGGGACGAGAAATTGACGTAGAGCAGCATGCCGATCAGTGCCAGGCTGATGGGGATGGCAATGGCGAGCCGCCCCAGCGCCTCCTGCAATTCGCCGAATTCGCCCACCCATTCCAGGCGATAGCCCGGGGGCATGTGAACTTCCTTCGTAATGCGGTTTTGCGCGTCCTTTACCGCTCCGGCCAGGTCGCGGCCGCGTACGCTGAACTTGATGGGGATATAACGCTCTTGATGCTCGCGGTAGATGAAGGCCGCACCCGACACCAGCCTGATGTCGGCGATGGCCGACAGCGGCACTGGTATCGGCGCACCACCGGCGGGGTTGGCCGCGCCCACCTGGATATGCTGGATCGCATCCATGCTGCCGCGATATTGCGGCGACAGCCGCACCATGATGGGATAATTGCGGTCGCTGCCCGTCTCATAAAGATTGCCGGCCGCCTCGCCGCCCACCGCGGCCTGGATCACATTGTTGATATCGCCAGTCGCCAGGCCAAAGCGCGCAGCCTTGGCGCGGTCCACCCTTATCTCGATGGTCGGCTGACCAAGCGAATTGAGCACTGCCAGATCGGCGATGCCGGGTACCTTGGCCATCACCGCCTTTATCTTCGCGGCGGTGTCTTCCAAGGTCTGCAGGTCATTGCCGAACAGCTTGACGGAATTCTCGCCTTTGACGCCCGAAGCGGCCTCTTCGACATTGTCCTCGATATTCTGTGAGAAATTGAAGTCCACTCCGGGGAATCTGCTGGACAGCGCGCCGTTCAGATCGTCCGTCAGCTTGTCCTTGGTAACACCGCTGGGCCATTGCGAGGCCGGTTTCAACGGCACAAAGAATTCCGCATTGAAATAGCCGGTGGCGTCGGTGCCGTCGTCGGGGCGGCCGTTCTGCGACACCGCGGTGATCACCTCGGGATGGGAGCCGATCACTTTGCGCATCTGGTTGACATAGCCGTTGGCCGTCTCCAGCGAGATGGTGGCCGGCATGGTGGCACGAATCCAGAAATTGCCTTCTTCCAGATGTGGCAGGAACTCCATGCCCATCATGCTCATGGCCAGAAGGGCGAACGCAAACAGCACACCTGCGCCGCCGAGCGCCAGGGTGCGGTTGGCGAGCGCAAATTGCGAGGCCCAGACATAGCGGCGATGCAGGAAGCGCAGCACCTTGGTCTCGGTCTCCTCCATCCTCTCCGGCAGAAGGAACGCCCCAAGCACAGGCGTGATGGTGAAGGTGGCGATCACGCCCCCGGCGATGGCAAAGGCATAGGTGCGCGCCATCGGACCGAAGATATGGCCTTCCACACCCGACATGGTGAACAGTGGCACAAAGGCGGCCACGATGATGGCGGCGGAAAACAGGATCGGCTGACCCACTTCCTGGGCCGCAACCAGGATGGTGGCGAGCTTGCCGTGCATGCCGGCGGCTTCCGCCTGCGCGCGCCGCTTCTCGCGCTCACCCCGGGCGGAGACTTCACCCGACAGATGGCGGAAAATATTCTCCACCATGATCACGGTCGCATCCACCACCAGGCCGAAATCGATCGCGCCCACCGACAACAGGTTCGCCGATTCCCCGCGCAGCATCAGGATGGTGACGGCAAATAGCAGGGCGAAGGGAATGGTGGCGGATGCAATCGCGGCACTGCGCAGATCGCCCAGGAACAGCCACTGCACCAGGAAGATCAGCACCATGCCCACCAGCATGTTTTCCAGCACCGTATGGGTGGTGAGGTTGATCAGGTCGGTGCGGTCATAGATCGGCTTGATGGAGACGCCCGGCGGCAGAATGCCGGAGCTGTTGATATTGCGAACTTCTTCTTCCACCCCCCGGATGGTGGGCATGCTCTGCTCGCCGCGGCGCATCAGCACAATGCCCTGAACGATATCGTCGTCATTGTCCTGGCCGGCGATGCCCAGCCGGGGCTGATGACCGATGGTGACGTCGGCCACGTCATGCAGCATCACCGACACGCCGTTGTTCGCAGCCAGCACGACATTGCCGATATCGCTGGCCGAACGGATCAGGCCCACGCCGCGCACGATCGCCGCCTGCTGGCCGATATTCACGGTCTGGCCGCCGACATTGACGTTGCTGTTGTTCAGCGCGGTAAGCAGCTGGGGGATGGTAATGCCATATTGCAGCAGCTTGTGCTGATCGACGGTCACGTCATAGGTCTTGGTCTTGCCACCCCAGCCGGTGACATCGATGACGCCGGGCACCGCCTTGAAGCGCCGCTGCAGGATCCAGTCCTGGATGGTTTTGAGATCGGTCGCTGAATAGCCGGGCGGACCCACCAGCCGGTAGCGATAGATTTCTCCGATCGGGCTCTCGGGCGACAGCTGCGGCTGCACCCCGCCCGGCAAGGGCGACAGCTGGGAAAGCCGGTTGATCACCCATTGCTGGGCTTCGTCGTAAGTAAAGTCATAGGTGAACTGCACCTTCACATCCGAAAGGCCGAACAGTGAAATAGTGCGGATGGCGGTGACGTGGGGAATGCCCGCCATCTGGACCTCGATGGGGATCGAGATATTGCGCTCGATCTCCTCCGCCGAGAGACCCGAGCTCTGGGTCACCACTTCCACCAGCGGCGGCACCGGATCGGGATAGGCCTCGATATTGAGCTTGGTGAACAGCACCACGCCCGTGACCATGAACACGACCAGAAGCACGACGACCAGCACGCGCTGACGCAGGGCCAGAAGAACCACGCTGCTCATGTGTCAGTCCGAATTCGCGGCGCTGTCCAGGAACAGGCTGCCCGCAAGCGCCACCCGGTCGCCGGGCCGAAGACCCGCCAGCACTTCCATATAACCGTTCTGCAGCCGGCCCGGCTGGATGCGGCGCATCACCAGGCTGGCGCCGCCGGCCGAAACCCAGACATGGGACTGATCGCCTTCGCGGATGACCGCCATCTCGGGAACCGCGGAGGAGACGCGGTCGCCGCCGGTATGGATCAGCATGGTGGCGAACATGGCGGGCTTGAGCAGGCCGTTGGTATTGGCGATTTCGGCACGCACCGCCAGACGGTGGGTTGTGGAATCGATTGCCGAGGCAACCCAGGTCAGCCGCGCCGGAAAAGTGCGCCCGGGCAGCGCGGGCACAGCGACGTCCACGGCCTGGCCGACCCGCACCTGGGTCGCTTCTTCCTCGCGCACATTGCCGATCAGCCACAACCGGTCGAGATTGCCGATGGCGAAGACCGCATTGGTGGAGGCGGCCTGCACGAACTGACCCGGCCCCACCAGGCGCTGGGTCACGGTGCCGGAAATCGGCGCTGTCAGTTCGGCGGCCGGCGCGAAGGCGCGATCCTTGCGCTGGGTTTCCATGGCGTGAATCTGGGCGTCGCCAAAGCCCAGCGCATGCAGCTTGCCGCGCGCCGCGATCAGCGCCCCGGTCGCGGTGGCCTGATCGGCCTGGGCCTGTTGCCAGTCCTTCAATGCCGCGCTGCCGTCGTTATAAAGCGCGTGCTGGCGTCCCTCATTGGTGTCGGCATTGCGGGCGGCGATCACAGCCGCCATCAAATCGCCTTCCGACTGCATCGCCTCGCTGGCGGCGACCGTCGCCAGCACCTGCCCCTTGGCGACATGGTCGCCGGCGCGCACCGCGATATTGAGGACCTGGCCGGTGAAGGGCGAGAAGACCTGGGTGGTGGTTTCGTCGTCGGTGGCAACCTGGGCTTCCACAGACACCAGCCCGGGGAATTTGCGCGCAGTCACGGTGCCCAGCGTGATGTTGGCCCATTGGGCGCTATCGGGGCGAAAGCCGCCCTGCACCAGCTTGGGCAGCGCGGGCTCCGGCTTGGCCAAAAGCGTCTCGCGCAGGACCGGCACCAGAATCAGCACGCCCGCGACCGCGGCAGCGCCAATCGCCAGAATGCGGAGTTGAGCGTTACGCGGCAGGCCTTTTATAGGCTGCTTTTCCAAGCCATTTCCCTGTATGAAGCATGCGGAATGGCCGGGGTTATAAGCGCACCGGCTTACAGGAAACTTACAGCCCTAACGGATCGAAAAAGCCCATGCGTTTGCTGGTGGTCGAGGATAATGACCAGCTCGCCGACCTGATCTGCCGGGGCCTGAAGGCGGCCGGCTTCGACAGCGACCGCGCCGCGCGCATCGCCGAAGCCGAGGACGCCATCCAGGCCAGCCGCTACGGCGCCATGATCGTGGATCTGGGCCTGCCCGATGGCGATGGCCGCAACCTGGTCAGCAATCTGCGCGCCAAGGGCGACGCCACGCCGGTTCTGATGCTGACCGCCCGCGGCACCACGGAAGAGAAAGTCTCCGGTCTCTCCAGCGGCGCCGACGATTATCTGGTGAAGCCCTTCGCGTTTGAGGAGCTGGTGGCGCGCATCCGCGCCCTGCTGCGCCGGCCAGGCGAGTTTCTGGGCAACCTGCTGGAAGCGGGCAACCTGTCCTACGACAGTGGCGCGCGGCAGGCTTTTGTCGACGGCAAGCCGCAATCTTTCAGCGCGCGCGAACTGGCGCTGCTGGAAATCCTGATCCGCCGGCCCGGCCGGGTGGTGCCCAAACGGCTGGTCGAGGATCATCTGTTCGGACCATCGGAAGACGTACGTTCCAATGCGGTGGAAGTCTATATGCACCGGCTGCGCAAGCAGCTGACCGATGCCGGCTCGACGGCGGAAGTCCATACCGTGCGCGGGGTGGGCTATATTCTGATGGAGCCCAAGCCTTGAACTTTCGGGGCGTGACATTTCGGCTGACGTCGCTTCAGTCACGCATCGCCTTCTTTCATCTGCTGGCGATTTTGATTGCCGCGATGCTGGTGCCGCTGGCGAACTATCTGGTGATCAACCAGTCCGCCGACCAGTTCGAAGTGCGTTCGCTGCGCGACCATGCCGCGACCATCGCGCAATATCTGACCCGCTCGCCGGACGGCTGGCGCCTGGACATGCCGGAAGACCTGCAGACTTTATATGCCCATGGCCTGGACGGGCTGTCCTACACGGTGGCGGATGCCGCCAACCACCCGCTTTTTTCCTCCAATCCGCAAGGCGGCGCGGCGCTGGTGCCGATCTCCTCGCAGTTGCTTCAGCGCTACTCGCAGAACGGCGCGGATTTCTATGGCCTGGCGCTGAAGCGCGGTGACGGCGACGACGCGATCTGGATCAAGGTGGCGCAGAACATCCAGCATCCCGACGTGATCTTCGACGACATCGTGTCCAGCTATCTGGGGCATATCGGCTGGTTCACCGTCACCATTCTGGCGTTGCTGCTGGCCATCGACATTGTGGTGATCCGCAGCGCACTGAAGCCGGTGCTGCGCGCGTCCGAAATCGCCAGCACCATAGATCCCGCCCGCACCAACCCGCGCCTGCCCGATCATCACATGCCGCAAGAGCTGCAGCCACTGATCGCCTCGATGAACCAGGCGCTGGACCGGCTGGAACAGGGCATCCGCGTGCAGCGCGAATTCACCGCCGATGCCGCGCACGAATTGCGCACGCCACTGGCAGTGCTGCGCACCCGGGTCGAAACCATGCCCGATCGCGAAGGGCTGGACGGCCTCAAGGCCGACATTCTGGTGATGAGCCATGTGGTCAACCAGCTGATGGAAATGGCCGAGGTCGAGGGCAACAGCGCCCCGCCCACGGCGACGGTGGATTTGCGCGCGATCTCAGCCGAAGTGGCGGCGATGATGGCGGAGATCGCCATCCGTCAGGAGCGCTCCATCGCCCTGACGGGCGCGACCGCCCCAGTCTGGGTGCGCGGCGATGGCGCCATGATCTTCCGCGCCGTGCGCAATCTGGTCGAGAATGCCATCAAGCACACCGCGCCCGGCACCGTTGTCGAACTCAATGTCGGCGATGAGGGCAGTGTCGCAGTGATGGATCGCGGGCCCGGCGTGCCGGAAAAGGACCGCGCCCTGATCTTTCGCCGCTTCTGGCGCGCCGACCGCAACCCCACCCTCGATACTTCTTTTCAGGGCGCGGGCCTGGGGCTGGCCATTGTGGCCAAGATTGCTGAAATCCATGCCGGCAGCGTGACGGTTGCAAGCCGGCCCGGCGGCGGCGCGGTCTTCATTCTAAAATTCGCGCGCCCGAAAAACGTCTAGCCGCGCTTTTCCAGCCGGTCATGCAATTCGCGGATCGCATCTCCGGCGGTGCGTTCGCATACAGCCGGGATGACGGCATGGGCCAAGGCCGCCAGGCCCGCGCCCAACAGCGGCAAAGCGAAGGACAAGGCCACGCGCTGATGTTGAAAATAGCTTTCGCCGACACTGGCGGGAAGCGACAGAAACAGACGCTTGAGCACGATCAAACCCTTATTGCGACGCATCATTCTAACCCACACGCACGGGCTTGTGTGGTGTTTGGTTTGCCGGAATAGTGGGCGCCAACAATCCGGAGGGGATCATGAAATATGCAGTTTTGGGCGCGGCCGCCCTTGTCATGTGCGCCACCGCGGCCAATGCCGCAACGGCGACACGCGCGCCTTTCGGCGCGCTTGCCGACGGCACCAAGGTGGAAGCGGTGACGCTGACCAATGGCGCAGGCATCTCGGCAAAAATCATGACCCTGGGCGCGACGCTTCAGTCACTGATGGTGCCCGACAGGAGCGGCCACAAAGACGATGTGGTGCTGGGCTATGACAGCGCCCAGGAATATCTCTCCCATCCCGATTATTTCGGCGCCTCGGTCGGGCGCTATGCCAACCGCATCGCCAAGGCGAAATTCTCGCTGGACGGCAAGAGCTATGCCCTGCCCGTCAATGATGGTCCCAATACCCTGCATGGCGGCCCTATGGGCTTCGACAAACGGATGTGGAAGATCGATTCCGTCTCCAGCGGGCCGCAAGCGCAGGTGGTGTTCAGCTATGTCAGCGCCGATGGCGAGGAAGGCTTTCCGGGCGAGCTGAAAGTGACGGCGACCTATTCGCTGAACGAGCAGAATGAACTGAAGCTGGAATATCGCGCCACCACCTCAAAGCCCACGGTGCTCAATCTCACCAACCACTCCTATTTCAACCTGTCGGGCAATGACGCCCGTGATGTGATGGGCGACACGGTGACCTTGCATGCCGAGCGCTTCACGCCTGTCGATGCAACCCTGATCCCCACCGGCGAGCGCCGCCCCGTGGCCGGCACCGTGTTCGACTTCCGCACCCCGCACCGGGTGGGCGATCGCATCCGCGACGCCAAAGACCAGCAGATCCGCTATGGCCGCGGCTATGACCACAACTTCATCGTCGATGGCGCGGCCGGGACGTTGCGGCCTGCCGTCGTGGTGAGCGAGCCGGTGTCGGGCCGCACGCTGGAACTCAGCACCAGTGCGCCCGGGGTGCAGTTCTATACCGGCAACTTCCTGGACGGCACCTTCTTCGGCAAGGGCGGGCGCGCTTATCGACAGGGCGATGCCATCTGCATGGAGCCCGGGGTGTTCCCGGACAGCCCTAACCATCCGGACTTCCCAACCTCGCGCCTGAACCCCGGTCAGACGTACGTCAACACCATCGTCTACAGGTTCAACGCGCATTAGCGACCTTCGGCCAAGCTCCCCCGCGATGCGCATCCGCGCGTTCGGCCGGCGAAAGGTCCATCAGGACCTTTCGCTGATCGGCCTCACGGGAAGAAAGCCGGGGCGTGCTTAATCTACCGTAACTACAGCCACGCCCTTGGCCGGCATGTCGAAAGACATTTTCCCGTCTTGGGTGCTGCTGGCGAACGGCAGCGGATGCACCATGTTGGGATTGTCGAAGGTGTTGTGCGCGTCCATGGCAATGGCGGTGATGATGCGTCCATGGGCCGAGCCGGTCAGATTGGTCACTACCTGCACCGCGTGATCGGGATTGGTGTTGACGATCGACAGCACCAGCTTGCCATCCTTGTTGCGGGCGGCCGACACATCCACCATCGGCAGATGATTGTCGCCCTGGACGTATTCTGGTCCCGACACGGCGGCGGGATAAGGCACAGCCCCCATGAAGGCCTGGTACAGGTCGAAGACGTGATAGGTGGGCGTCAGCAGCATCTTGTCCTTGTCGGTCAGGATCATTGCCTGCAGCACATTGATCATCTGGGCGATATTGGCGCCTTTCACCCGATCGGTATGGCGCTGGAAGATGTTGAGGGATAGCGCCGCCACCTCTGCGTCGCGCAGCGAATTCTGTTGATAGAGGAAGCGAGGATGGCTGCCCGGCTCCTGATCGTACCAGGCGCCCCACTCATCCACATAGAGACCGATTTTCTTGTCGGGATCGTACTTGTCCATGATTGCGGAGGTCTTGGTCACGATCTCGTTGATGTGCAGCGCATGGCTGAGGGTTGAAGCCCATTCGCTTTCCGGAAAGCCGGTGGCCGCCCCCTTGTCGCGGAAGACGCGCGGCACGGTGTAGTAGTGCACGCTGAGGCCGTCGAACTTGCCGCCCTCGCGCATCATGGTCTCGGCGAAGTCGTAATTGTCGTCGTGGCTGCCGCTGGCGATCTTCAGGGTGCCCATCTCGAGCGGCGTGTTGGCGAAGGTGGCATAGCGGCGGTTGACGTCGGCGGCATATTCGGGGCGCATGTTGCCGCCGCAGCCCCAGGTCTCGTTGCCGATGCCGACAAAGCGCACCGTCCAGGGCTTGGCGCGGCCATTCTTGCGCCGCTCATTGGCCAGCGACGACTGGCTGTCGGAGGTCATGTATTCCAGCCACTGGGCGTCATCATACGGCGTCAGCGACCCGACATTGAGGGAGACATAGGCGTCGGCGCCCACCAGTTCGGAAAAATTCATGAATTCGTTGGTGCCGAAGCTGTTGTCCTCGGTCACGCCACCCCAATGGATGTTGATACGTACCGGGCGCTTGGCGCGTGGCCCCACACCATCACGCCAGTCATAGAGATCGGCGAAACAGCCGCCGGGCCAACGAATGTCCGGCACATGAATATGGCGCAGCGCCTCCACCACATCCTTGCGATAGCCATGGATGTTGGGAATCTTGCTGTTCTCCCCCACCCAGATGCCTTCATAGATGCCGCGCCCCAGATGCTCGGCGAACTGGCCATAGATATGGCGATCGATCTCCGGCCCCGACTTGGAGGTATCGATGGTGACATGGGCCACCGCGGTCTGGGCATTGGCCGGCGCCACCAGCGCCAGCAGCATCACGCCGCCCAGGATTTTTCCGAACATTCTCTGTCTCCCCTTACCGGATTTATACAATAGCTTCGCCATCAATCTTCAGCGCAATACCATAGGCATGGCTCGCGCCGGGCGGCACCGTGACATGCAGGCCATCAGCGTCCTGCTGGAAGGTAAGCGCACCCGATGACCCCACAATCTCTACCCGACGCACCGTGCCATGCTGGGCCAGCGACTTGATATGCACCATCCCCTGCGGCGCACCCAGGGTCATGGCATACAGCGTGGCGCCCTTGGTGGTGAAACGGATATCGGCGGCCTCAAAGGGCTTGATGGTCCGTTCGCCAAACTGCCCGGAAGCGACCTGGGTCGGGCCTTCGCCGGACAGGCGCCAGGGTCGCGAGGCAAAGATCGCCTCGCCATAGCGGGCGGTCCAGCCGGCGATGCCTTCCACGATCTGGCGTTCTTCTTCGTCGATGGTGCCATCGCCGCGCACGGGAATGGACAGCAGCAGACAGCCATTCTTGGACACCACATCGCACAGCCTGTGCACCACCGCGTCCGCGGGCATATAGGATTTCTGCAGGAAGCGCTCGCGATTGTAATGCCAGTCGCCAATGCAAGTGTCGGTCTGCCAGGGATGCGGCACCACGTCCGCACGGAAGCCGCGCTCCACATCCTCGACCACGGCGGCGCGCTGATTGTCCGGCAGCACCTTGCAGTTGACCACGGCCTGAAGCGAACCGTGCCTGGCAATCGAGCTGTTGTAGAGATGCGCCGTCATGTCCAGGCCCGCCTGGCCCAGCGGCAGGCCGCTATTGTCGAAATACAGAAGATCGGGCTGATAACTGTCGATCAGGTCCTTGCAGCGCAGATACCATTGCCGCACGAAGGCGGGATTGGCCAAAGGCGGGCTTTCTTCCCACACCCGGTCGTGCGCGGCATGAAAGGCATCGGCATCCTTGATGGAGGCGATGCCGGCGGGCATCGGCATCACCGCACCGGCATAGAGCTCCTGGGGATCGAGCCCCTCCCACCATTTGCCCTTGCCGTCATATTTGGTGAGCTTCCAGGCGTCATAGCGTTCGCCGGCGCGCACGCCTTCGGGATCATAGCCATAGGCCGGCTGAAACCAGTGCCAGGCGTGGGCGGAGTGATTGGAAACGCCGAACTTCAGACCGCGCGCGCGCGCAGCTTTGGCCCAGCTGCCCACGATGTCGCGCTTGGGTCCGATACGGGTGCTGTTCCAGTCATGGAAGCGCGAGGTGAAGTTGTCGAAATTGTCGTGATGGTTGGCCAGGGAGACAAAATAGCGCGCGCCCGCCTTGGCGTAGAGGTCGATCAGTTCTTCGGGGCGCCAGTTCTCGGCCTTCCAGCGGTTATTCATCTCCATGAAGCCGCTGTCGGCGGGATGGCCGTAATTCTTCAGATGATGGTCGTACTGCTTCTGGCCCTGCAGATACATGTTGCGGGCATACCAGTCGCCGGCTTCGGGCACGCATTGCGCCGACCAGTGCGCCCAGATTCCGAATTTCGCGTCCCGGAACCAGTCCGGCGCCTGATACTGCGTCGTGAGCGAATCCCAGTCGGGCCGAAACGGTCCGGGCACCAGACTGTCTGCGGAAAGGCCGCGCAGCGGCAAACCGGCGGCCAGCGCGGCCCCGCTTTTCAGCAGTGTGCGCTTGGAAAAAATCATTAGCGCGCCCCCCTTTACTCAGACAATTCCTGAAACCGTGTCCGGCCGCAAGACGCAAACTTGGTTGCAATGCAGCACAGCCGATATGCATATGATATTTTATTTGTCCGACAATTAACTTCCCGATCGCCCGCCGTTGGGCTATGCAGCGGCGACGGCGCATTGACGCCCGCCTGGCCACGGTTCCTTCCCTATACCGGTGACCGGGAAACCTTTGAGCCCGCCGGCTTCTGCCGGCGGGCATTTTTTCTGCCGCTTTGACTGCCGCAACGTCCCGGCTACAAAGCAGGGATGGAACCGCCCAAGCCCGCGCTGCGCATCCCCGCCAAGATTGCGGGCGATCTGGGCGTGAAGATCGTGTCCGGACAGCTCAAGGCGGGCACCATCCTGGACGGAGAAATCGCCGCCAGCGGCCAGCGCCAGGTGTCCAGGTCTGCCTATCGCGAGGCGGTGCGCATTCTCATCGCCAAGGGCCTGGTGCAGTCGCGGCCCAAGATCGGCACCCGGGTCACCGACATGGATCAGTGGCACCTGCTGGATCCCGATGTCCTGTCCTGGATGTTTGCGCGCGAGCCCCGCCAGGAGCTGCTCACCAGCCTGTTCGAATTGCGCAAGCTGTTCGAGCCTGAGGCCGCCGCATTGGCCGCCGAGCGGCGCACCCTCAAACAACTGAACCAGATGGGGGCCGCGCTGGAGATCATGGTCAGCGAAACCCTGCAGACCAGCCGGGGCCGTCTCGCCGACCAGACGTTTCACACCATTCTGCTGCGCGCTTCCGCCAATCCCTTCCTGATGACCCTGAGCAGCAGCGTCGCCGCCGTGGTGGCCTGGAGCACCTTCTTCAAGCAGCGCACCCAGCGCCTGCGGCGCGATCCGGTGCCCGATCACATCAAGGTCTATGAGGCGGTCGCTGCCGGCGATCCGCAAGCTGCGCGCGCGGCGATGACAGAACTGCTGGAGCTGGCCTTCGCCGATATGGCACGGTTCCGCAGCAAAGCCGCTAGGACACAGGCGCGGACGAGGCGCGCAACGACTCCGGGTCCGACAGCAAAAGAGTCCAGTCGTCGCGGCTGAAGCTTGCGGTTTCGCGGCGCTTGGCTCTTTCGCGCAGGCTCCACAACAGCAGCGGATCGACCGCCGGCGCCGGCGCATCCTTCAAGAGCGCCAGATGCAGCTCACGCACCCGTGAATCCTCCAGCACCAGATGCTGCGCCCGCTCTGAAACGGCTTCATGGCTGGCGGCCAGCGCATGGGCGCGGTCCAGCACGCGAAGCCCTCGGCTTTCGCTGGGCACCAGAAAAAGATGATCCTCGCGCGCGATCTGGCCGAGCAGCGGGCTTGAGCTGAGCACGATCAGGGGAATGGACAGCAGCAATCCGGCTAGCAGCGGCACAAACCAGTTGAAAATGCCGGGCGCGTAATACCAGAGCCCTAAAGCGGCAGCGGCGCCGATGAGGGTATGGGCCGCGAACTTGCGCGCCACCAGTTTCAGCGGCAGGGCGCGGTCGGTGCGGGTCTGCGGATTCCAGCCGGTGGCCATGCCCATCAGAATCGAAAACACATACCAGCTGTGCTGCAGCATCACGATCGGAGCCATCAGGGTGGAGAACAGCGATTCCCAGAACAGCCCGGCAACGAGCGCGCGCGTGCCGCCATGGGCGCGGGTGAGGGCTGCATCTTCCAGCACTGCCGCCACCGCCAGAAGCTTGGGCCCGAACAGCAGCACCAGGGTCGCCAGCACCAGAATTCCAAGCTCGGCCGCATAGGAGACATCGAGCGGCAACGCGCTGTGAAGGCCGGCAGGACCGACAGGTATCGCCGAGGTGGTGCTCATCATCTCCGCCCCCGAAACGATTAGCAGCAACAGCCACAAAGGCGAGGACACATAGCTCATGATTCCCATCGCCAGATGCAGACGGCTGGGCAAGGTCAGGCCTTGCGCGAAGACGATGCGCAGATGCTGCAGATTGCCCTGGCACCAGCGCCGGTCGCGGATCAGATAGTCCATCAGGGTAGGAGGCGGTTCTTCGAACGATCCGCCGATGTCGGGCGCCATCCAGACGTCCCAGCCGGCGCGGCGCAGCAAGGCCGCCTCGATGAAGTCGTGGCTCATGATCTCGCCGCCGAAGGGCGGACGGCCCGGCAGCCGCGGCAGGCCGCAATACCGCATGAAAGCATGCACGCGGATAATGGCGTTGTGGCCCCAGTAATTGCCGTCAGGCCCCTGCAGGAACGCCAGCCCCGCGGTGTGCAGCGGGCCATAAACGCTGTAAGCGAATTGCTGGATGCGGGCAAACAGGGAGTTGCGGCCCACCAGTTGCGCCGGCGCCTGGATCAGGGCGGCACGGGGATTGGCGTCCATCAGTCCCACCAGGTGCGCCAGCGTCTTGCCGGTCATCAGGCTGTCGGCGTCCAGGATCACCATATAGTCGTAAAGCTGGCCCCAGTTCTCGCAGAACTCCTGGATGTTGCCGGCCTTGCGTCCGGTGTTTCTGGCGCGATGGCGATAGTAGATGCGCGCCTCCTCGCCGAGTTCGCGCTTCAATGACTGCCAGGCCAGTTCTTCGGCCACCCAGCTTGAGGGATTGGTGCTGTCGCTAAGGATGAAAAAATCGAAGTCGGCGCCGGCCGCTTCCTGGATGGCGCGCACCCCGGAGAAAACCCGCGCCACATCCTCGTTATAGATGGGCATCAGGATCGCGGTGCGCGCCGCCGAAGGGCCAGCCGCGGGCTTGAGCGGCAGAAGCTCCGCCCTGGTAAAGCGGGCGAAGGCGCCAAACACCGTCATCCAGAAGGAGGACGCGATCCAGGCGAACAGAAACGCGAAAAGACATAGGATGACGAGTTCGCGGGCGCTGAAGCCGTCGACCTCGAACACACCCGCCATCTGGGTGACGGCAGCCACCGTCGACGCCAGCACCATGAACAGGTAAAGCCAGCGCCGGGGCGCGATGTCAGGCACGGCGGCGGTTTATCGCGGGCTGCAGACGCAGCGCGGGGGCTGAAAGCAGCGTCATCATCAGCGCGCCCAGCAACCGGGTGGGAGTCCAGGGCACCAGAGGCTGGGCGATCATGGCATGGGGACAACGCAACGGGGTCGCGGTCTCACTAAGGGTTGCTTCAGGCGGCGCCTCAAACGCGCAAGACTGGGAATCCATCCGTACAAAATCCAAAAGCGCTAGCCCATCGACATCGGTAATGAAACGTGACAATGCGGCGAAATGATGGACCGTTCCGGGCAATTCGAAAGCCGAGGATGGCAAGCCCTTGCCTGCAACAAAAACAGCAGCCTTAACTTTTCCATGATTGCCGCCTCTATTGCCGGTTCCTCCAGGCCGAGTTTCCCCCATGCTGATGCCCGACCGACGCCTGCTGCTTGCCGCCTTGTCAGCAGGCTTGCTTGCGCCCGCCGCCCGGGCCGCGGACGCAGTTGACGGCAAGGGCGCCGTGCGTTTGGGGCCACCCCAGGATTTCAGTTTCGACGGGCTGGCCGCGCTTGCCCAAAAAAACGCCAGCCAACCCTACAAGGCGCCGCAGGCCGCCCAGATCATCAAGAGCATCGACTTCGACGCCGTCCAGAAGATCAGGTTCCGCGCCGACCACGCCTTGTGGCCACAGGGGCCCGATCCGGTGTCGTTCTTTCATCTCAACAAATATTCCGCCGACCCGGTGATCCTTCATGCGGTGGAAGGCGGCAAGGAGCGCGAGATCCTCTATGGCCCGGATTATTTCGACTACAAGGCGAGCGGGCTGGACGCGCACGCCCTGGCCAACCTTGGCTTCGCCGGCTTTCGGGTGATGGACGCAGCCCGCAAGCCGACCGACTGGCTGGCCTTCCAGGGCGCGAGCTATTTCCGCTCGTCCGGCCAGGACGCGCAATATGGCGCCTCGGCCCGCGGCATCGCCGTCAACACGGGGGCCGCGACGCCGGAGGAATTTCCCCGCTTCAGCGCGTTCTGGCTTGAGACCAACGGCCCGGCGATCGCCATCCATGCCCTGCTGGATGGGCCCTCCATCACCGGCGCTTACCGCTTCGACGCCGTGAAGAATGAGACCGGCGCGGTGGTGATGAATGTGCGTTGCGTGCTGTTCTTCCGCGCCGACATTGCGCGGCTGGGCATCGCACCGCTGACCAGCATGTACTGGTATGGCGAGAATGAGCGGCGCAAGGCGGCCGACTGGCGCCCGGAAATCCATGACAGCGACGGGCTGGCGCTGTGGACCGGCAAGGGCGAGCGCATCTGGCGGCCGCTGATCGATCCGCCCCAGGTCATGACCAACGTGTTCCTGGACGCTGGTCCCAAAGGCTTCGGACTGATCCAGCGCGACCGGGATTTCGAAAATTATCAGGACGACGGCGCCTTCTATAACCGGCGTCCGGGAATCTGGGTTGAACCCAGGGGCGACTGGGGACCCGGCGCGGTGCAGCTGGTGGAAATCCCCACCGATGACGAGATCCACGACAATATCGTCGCCTGCTGGCGCCCCGATGCGTCGGTCAAACGCGGCGGCAGCCTCTCCTTCGACTACCGGCTGTACTGGCAGGACAGCGAGCCGGCATACCCCAAGGATATCGCGCATGTGGTGGCGACGCGGCTGGGCGTGGGCGGTGTGCCGGGCCAGTTGCCCGCGCCGCGCGACAGGCGCAAATTCGTGGTGGATTTTACCGGCGGCCCCTTGATGGAAATGGCACAGCGTTTCGACATCAAGCCGGTGGTGAGCGCCTCGCGCGGCAAGATCGACAATGCCTATGTCATCCAGGTGGTGGGCACCGACCGCTGGCGCGCCTTGTTCGACCTGCAGGCTGAAAGCAATGGGCCTGTGGATCTGCGGATGTTCCTGAAGCTGGGCGACAGGACGCTCAGCGAAACCTGGATCTACCAGTATTTCCCCTGAACAGGACCTAGTTCGTCCCCGGCAACATATTTGTGAGACTGTGGAACGACAGCGAGTTCTGGTCCACGCCCGGCGGGATCACATCGCCCGTGGCCCAGGAGAAGAACAACAGCACCGTGTGATTGGTGTTATGGGCAAAGCCGAACCGCGGATCGGTGGTGGCGAGCAGCTTGCCCGACTTGGCATCATAGCCGGTGGCGACGAATTTGGCGACGCCCTTTTCCTCGGCCTGCTTGAACAGCGCGATCTCGGGCACGGTAATGGAGGCGCCGGTGGTATAGTAAGGCACCGTCAGCTGGGGAATGCCGATCAAGAGCGACTTCTGATCGGTGGACAGCGCCCCCGACGAGACCTGCACCACGGCTTCCGCCTGGGCGCGATCGTCCACCAGCATCAGCCCGTTCTTGAGCATCTGCGTGCGGATGGCGGCGATGGCATAGCCGTCGTCATAGCCCTGGAAATAGCGGGTATCGACGAAGATACGGGTGCCTTTGGGGATGCCCAGCGACAATTGCTGGGCGGCACGGTCGGCTGCGGCGGAAATCAGCAGCTGCTCGCTGGCCGTGCGCGCCGGGGCGGTCGAACGGGCGGTGGTGCAGCCAGCCAGCAAGGCAGCACCCAGCAAGGCGGCGGTGAGAATGGCGATTTTGCGCATGCGTCTTCCTTAACCCAGCCCGGCCTGCGGAAAAACTCTATTTATCCTTCAAATTGTTGCAGGGCGATTTCCGGCGCGCCCCAAACCTGACAGCCCTGTCATGCGCCAGACCCAATACGAAGACCCGATACCAAGGCCCGAAACGAAACAAGCCCCGCCAGATTGCTGACGGGGCCTGTTCCATTTTTCTGTCCGACATCAAGCCGGACTCTCGATATGGGCTTTCACCCATTGTTCCGTTTCGATTGTAGGCGGAGGTCCGGTTTTTTAATCCGGGCCTTGGCTCCGCATCAGGCGAAGCCCGGCGTACTTTCCGGCGGAGTATCTTCCATTTAAGAACCCTCCTGTTGCGGGTTTCACCTGCCTAGATCCCAGACCCGCATCTCGCGCGACATTCCCTCGGCTGCCCTGGAAATCCGGTCTCCACCGGATCGCTCGCGACTCGCGCGGTGCATAATGTCACCGGGACATCGCGCATGGGGCGCCTTGTGGAAGTAGCTGCGGCAATCGCAGGTCTTTTCACCAAGCCAAAAAAACTCTGCGCCCGAATAACCGGGGGGTCAACACGAAACCGTCATGGAAATCTTTTGTGAAGCTGGAAGAGGTCAAGGGTGCATTTCGTCCCATATTTTCAGCCGTTTGCGAAAGGTTCCCTGTTGCGCTAAAGGCTCCAGAAAAAGGGACGCATGAAATCCTTCCTTGTTCTGACGGCCGTTCTCGCTGCCGCGCCTGCGCTGGGGCAGCAAATGGCGGCCGGCGAAACGAGCGAGCATGTCATCGTCTACGGCACCCTGCCGGATTCCGATATCGGCCAGAATCCGGACAAGGTGCCGGGCGAATTGCAGAGCTTCAGCGCCGGCCAGGTCAATGCCCAGCATGGCGCCACCGTGCTTGAAGCGCTGGGCAACCAGACGGCCGGCGTGTCGCTGTCCGACAGCCAGGGCAACACCATGTTCCAGGACCTGCGCTTCCACGGCTTTGAAGCCTCTCCGCTTCAGGGCGTGGCGCAAGGCGTGGCGGTCTATCAGAACGGCGTGCGCCTGAACGAGGCCTTTGGCAACACCGTCAACTGGGAAGCCATTCCCGAAACCGCGGTCGCCCGCATGGATGTGTGGAGCAGCAATCCCGTGTTCGGCCTCAATGCGCTGGGCGGCTCCGTCAATCTGGTGATGAAGAACGGCTTCACCTGGCAGGGCGCCGAACTGTCAGGCCAGGGCGGCACCTACGGCCATGGCATGGGCACAGCGCAATATGGTGTGGAAAATGGAAACTTGAGTTTCTATGGCGCGGCAGAGGGCGTGACCGACAGCGGCTGGCGGCTGCATTCGCCGTCGGGCCTGGCGCGGCTCTATACCGATACCGGCTGGCGGCTGGGTGCGAGCGAACTGCATTTCGTCGCAGCCGCGTCGCTGTCCGGACTGGGCGTGGTGGGGCCGACACCCATCGAGCTGCTGCAGAAGGCGTCCACGGCCGTCTATACCTATCCCCAGACTACCCACAATCTGATCGGCAGCCTGGCGCTGAACGACAAGACCCGGCTGTCCGATAACTGGCAGCTTGAGGCCTCTGTCTATGTCCGCGCGCTTCGTCAGCGTCATGTCGATGGCAATGATGGCAATTTCGAAAGTTGCTCCAGCAAGTCGTCCTTTGGCGGCGATCTCTGCCTGCAGGACGACGCCTTCGGCACCCCGCCCGGCGGCAAGACACTGGCCTTCCGCAACCAGTTCGTGATCACGAACCCCACGGGCCAGGTCTTTCCTTTCGACAATGCCATCACCTACGGCACCATCGACCGCACCTTCACCGACACCGCGACGCAAGGCGGCACCGTGCAGGTGACCGGCAACCAGCCGCTGTTCGGCCTGACCAACTATTTCACCGCCGGCGGCAGCATTGATCACAGTGCTATCGGCTTTCAATCGGGCAGCACATTGGGCCGCGAATTTCCCAATTTCGATGTCACGGTGGATCAGACCGTGCCCGGCGCGGGTAACATCATCCACACCTTGGGCAATCTGGGGTACGCGCCGGTCAATCTGGGTGCCACCACCAATTACTATGGTCTCTATGCCGTGGATGCGTTGGACCTGACCGACGCGCTGACCATCACAGCGGGCGTGCGCGCCAATGCCGCCGACATCCGTGGACGCGATCGCAGCGGCGTGGCCACCGAACTCACCGGCAGCCATGGCTATGGCCATGTCAATCCGCTGGCCGGACTGACCTACAAATTCGACAATGCGATTTCATTATTCGGCGGCTATTCCGAAGCCAATCGCGCGCCCACACCGCTGGAGCTGGACTGCGCCAGCCAGACCCAGCCCTGCCTGTTGGAGAATTCACTGGTGGGAGACCCGCCGCTGGCACAGGTGGTCTCGCATACATATCAGGCGGGCGCGCGCGGCAGTCTTTCTGGTTTACTTGGCAGCGACCGTGTGAACTGGAGCGCCAGCTTCTTCCGCACCGACAGCGACAACGACATTGTCGCGCTGGCCAGCACCATCCAGGGCCTGGGCTATTACACCAATGTGCCCCTGACCCGCCGCCAGGGCGTGGACCTGACTACCAGCTATCAGGCCAACGGCTGGTCGGCCTATCTCAATTATTCTTATCTCGACGCCACCTATCAGTTCACCGGCACCTTGGCCTCGCCCAACAATCCGGGCGCGGACGCCAACGGCAATGTACAGGTTATGCCGGGCAACCATATTCCGGTCAGCCCGGCCAACACATTGAAAGCCGGCGCCGATGTGATCGTGATGGAGGGCCTGAGCCTGGGCGCCGAGATGGCCTATACCGGCAGCCAGTATTTTGCCGGCGACCCCTCCAACCTGAACAGCAAGCTGGCCGGCTATGCGATCGTCAATCTGCGCGCGGCTTATGACATTACGCCTCAGTGGCAGGTCTTTGGCCTGGTGGACAATGTGTTCAACAACCACAGCGCCACCTATGGCACCTACTTTTCGCCCGACGACACCGCAGGCCTGCTCAATCCGGCGCTGACCGATCCGCGCAGCCTTACCCTGCAACAGCCCATCACCTTCCAGCTGGGCCTGAAACTGAAGCTCTAAATTCTCATAGTTGAGCGGCGGCCAGGCTTATGTCACTAGCTTGCCCGCCATGCTGCGCCTTACCGACATCAAGCTGCCGCTCGACCATGCGCCTGAGGCGCTGAAGGCGGCCGTCCTGAAAAAACTGAAGCTGCCGGCCGAGGCACTGCTGGAATGGCATGTCTTCAAGCGCGCCCATGATGCGCGCAACCGGAGCGCGATTTTCTACATCTATACTGTGGATGTCACACTCAAGGACGAAAGCCGCGCCCCAAAAGACGCCCGGCCCACGCCCGACATGGACTATCGCCCCGTCGCCAAACCGCCGGCGACGTTCCAGCGCCCGCTGGTGATCGGCGCAGGCCCCTGCGGGCTGTTTGCCGCCCTGATCCTGGCGCAGGCCGGTTTTCGCCCCATCATCCTGGAGCGAGGCAAGGTGGTGCGGGAACGCACCAAGGACACTTGGGGCCTGTGGCGGCGCTCAGAGCTCAATCCGGAATCCAATGTCCAGTTCGGCGAAGGTGGTGCGGGCACCTTTTCCGACGGCAAGCTCTACAGCCAGATCAAGGATCCGCGCCATCTCGGCCGCAAGGTGTTGACCGAATTCGTCGAGGCCGGCGCGCCGGACGAAATTCTGACCGAGGCTCATCCCCATATCGGCACCTTTCGTCTGGTGACCATGGTGGAAAGTCTGCGCCAGACCATCGAAGGCCTGGGCGGGGAATACCGCTTCAAAAGCAAAGTGACGGACCTTCTGCTGGATGACGCGCGGCGTGTGCGTGGCGTAAAGCTGGAATCGGGCGAAGAAATCGCCGGCGATCACGTCGTGCTGGCGCTGGGCCACAGCGCGCGGGACACTTTCGAGATGCTGTATGAGCGCGGTGTCGATATCGAAGCCAAGCCCTTCTCCATCGGCTTTCGCATCGAGCATCCCCAGGGCATGATCGACAAGGCGCGTTTCGGCCGTTCCATTCCGCAGCTGGGCGCGGCCGACTACAAGCTGGTGCACCACGCCAAAAATGGCCGCAGCGTCTATAGCTTCTGCATGTGCCCGGGCGGCACAGTGGTTGCGGCGGCCAGCGAGCCGGGCCGGGTGGTGACCAATGGCATGAGCCAGTATTCCCGCAATGAGCGCAACGCCAATGCCGGCATCGTGGTCGCCATCACGCCGGGCGCGGATTACCCGGGCCATCCGCTGGCCGGCGTCGCGCTGCAACGGCAATGGGAAAGTGCTGCCTTTGCCGCCGGTGGCGGAACTTACGCGGCGCCGGCGCAACTGGTGGGCGATTTCATTGCCGCTAAAGCCTCGACCGGACTGGGCGAAGTTATTCCTTCCTATCGTCCTGGCGTGACACCGACTGATCTCGCCACCTGTCTCCCGGCCTATGCCATTGAAGCGATCCGCGAAGCACTCCCGGCCTTTGGCCGCCAGATCTGGGGCTTTGACCGCGCCGATGCCGTGCTGACCGGGGTGGAGACGCGAACCTCCTCGCCCATCCGCATCAAGCGCGGCGAAGATTATCAGAGCCCAAACACAAGCGGCCTTTATCCGGCGGGTGAAGGCGCGGGCTTTGCGGGCGGAATCCTTTCTGCCGGTGTTGACGGCATCCGCGTGGCGGAGGCGGTGGCGAAGTCCATCGCCGGTTCTTAAAGCTTCGCCGCCGCCAGGATGGGACCACCGCCGTTGCCCTGCACCAGGATGGCCGTGCGCCAGGCCGGATCGCCGCCGCCCGGCAGAGCATAAGTCTGCGCCGCGCCGGACCAGGCGCCCAGCCGCACCAGCGCGCGAACTATATTGCGATGGGCCAGCAACACGCCGCTATTCTCGCCCGCGCCGATATCCACCTTCTGCACGCGTGGGTCATAGCGCACCAGCCAGACATCGGCATTGGCTACGGCGGCTGCGGATACCGCAACCTGGCCGCCCGTCACAGTCACAGCCGGCGCATTGATCACGGGCGCGCGGGCGATGGCCGCCGCCAGTTCGGCGCGGTCGACCCCGACGATATGCGCACGCCCGGCTATCACCACCTGCGGCGTATAGACAGCGGTGTGGATGCCGCGCGCATAGTCACGCTGCCGTTCGGTGAAGGCCGGGCGGGCGAAGGTGTCCTTCCAGCCCAGATAGTCCCAATAGGTGACGCCGAAACTCAGCGCCAATATGTCGGGCCGATCGGCGAGGGCATTGACGTTGGCAATGGCGGGCGGGCAGGACGAACAGCCCTGGCTCTGAAACAGTTCCACCACCGTGGGCGATGCCTGGGCCGGCAGGGCGGCCAGCAGGACCAGTCCGGTCAGCACGAAAATCTTCATCAGGCACCTCCTGCGCGAGTATTCGCGCGCGCCCGCCCGGCGGTTACCGTCAGACGCTGAGAAATTCCGACACAAACGGCGTGTGGGGATTGCGCCGCACATCGGCGGGGGCGCCATACTGCTCGATGCGGCCATCCTTCATCACCGCCACCAGATCAGCCACGGCGAAGGCTTCTTCCTGATCGTGGGTGACGAACACGGTGGTCACCCCGGCATGGTCATGGATGCGGCGCAGGTCGGCACGCAGCTCCTTGCGCACCTTGGCGTCCAGCGCCCCGAAGGGCTCGTCCAGCAGCAACATGCGCGGCTCGATGGCCAGCGCGCGCGCCAGCGCCACGCGCTGACGCTGGCCGCCGGAAAGCTGGCTGGGATAGCGATCTTCCAGGCCCGGCAGCTGCACCAGCGCCAGCAATTCCGTCACCCGCGCCGCAATCTCGCTTTTGGAAGGACGCTTCGCCCGTGGCCGCACCCGCAGGCCAAACGCGATATTGTCGGCCACGGTCATGTGCTTGAACAAGGCGTATTGCTGGAAGACAAAGCCGGCATTGCGGGTGCGCGCCGGCATGTCCAGCCAATTGAGATCGGCAAACCGCACACTGCCGCCGTCGGCGAATTCCAGCCCGCCCAGAATGCGCAGCAAGGTGGTCTTGCCCGAACCCGACGGCCCCAGCAGCGAGACAAAGCCACCCTGGGGCGCGACAAAACTGGCGCCGTTCAGTGCCGGAAAGCGGCCAAATTTCTTGGAGATCGTATCGACGGTCAAAGACATTTGCGGCTCCTAATGACGATGCGCGGCGGCGAGTTCGTCCGCGAAGCGCCATTCCAACAGTGATTTGAGAGCAAGGGTGACCAGCGCCAGCATGGCCAGCAGAGCGGCGACGGAAAAGGCGCCGACATAATCGTAATTGTTGTAGAGCAGCTCGACATGCAGCGGCATGGTGTTGGTTGCCCCTCGGATATGGCCCGACACCACCGACACCGCGCCGAACTCCCCCAGCGCGCGGGCATTGCACAACAGCACGCTGTACAGCAGGCCCCATTTGATATTGGGCAGGGTGACACGCAGGAAGGTGCCCAGGCCGGACGCACCCAGGGTCGCGGCGGCTTCTTCCTCGTCGCGGCCCTGATCCTCCATCAGCGGAATCAGCTCGCGCGCCACAAACGGAAAGGTCACAAAGATGGTGGCCAGCACGATGCCGGGCAACGCAAACAGGATGTGGACGTCATGGTCATTGAGCCACGGACCCAGCCAGCCCTGCATGCCGAACACCAGCACATAGATCAGGCCCGACACCACCGGTGAAACCGAAAAGGGCAGATCGATCAGAGTGACCAGAAAAGTCTTGCCCGGAAAATCAAACTTGGCGATGCACCAGGCGGCAGAAATACCAAAGAGGGTATTGAGCGGCACGGCGATGGCAGCCGCCGTCAGCGACAGCCTGACAGCGGCCAGCGCATCCGGTTCGATGATCGCGGCCCAGAAGGCGCCAACCCCTTGCGCAAAGGCTTCCTTGAACACCAGCGCCAACGGCAACAGCAGCAGCAGGGCGATGAAGGAAAACGCCAGCACACCCAAAAGCAGTTTCAGCCACAGCGGGTCGTCGGTCGGATTGCGGAATTTCCTTGTTTGCGTCATCTGCGTTTCGACGCCCAGCTTTGCAGTCCGTTCAGCGCCAAAAGCATGACAAAGCTGGCCGCCAGCATCACCACACCGATGGCAGCGGCCCCCGCATAATCGAACTCTTCCAGCTTGGTGACGATCAGGAGCGGCGCGATCTCGCTGACCGCAGGGATGTTGCCGGCGATGAAAATGATCGAGCCATATTCCCCCACGCCGCGGGCAAAGCCCATGGCTGCGCCGGTCAGCATCGCGGGTAAAAGCATTGGCAGCACCACGCGCCAGATGGTCTGCAGCCGGGTCGCGCCCAGTGTCGCGGCGACTTCCTCCACGTCTTGGCCCAGTTCACTCAGAACCGGCTCGAGTGTGCGCACGGTGAAGGGCAGGCCGATAAAGGTCATCGCCACCAGCACGCCCCAGGGCGTGTAGGCGATGCGGATGCCATATTCCGCCAGCGGCGCGCCGATCCAGCCGTTGGGGGCATAAAGCGCGGAAAGCGCAATGCCCGCCACCGCCGTGGGCAGCGCGAAGGGCAGATCGATCACCGCATCCAGCAGCCGCTTGCCCGGAAAGCGATAGCGCACCAGCACCCAGGCGGTGATAAAGCCAAACACCGCATCAATCACCGCTGCCGCCAACGCCATGCCGAACGACAGGCGCAGAGACGCCAGCACGCGCGGGGTGGAAATCGCCGCCCAGAAGCCGTCAAAGCCCAGGCTCAACGGCCTGAGCAAAAGCGCCAGCAGCGGAATCAGCACAATGCCGGTCAGATAGAAAAGGGTGAACCCCAGCGACAGGCGAAAACCCGGCAGCACATGCCGGGAGCGGGGGAGCGCGAGCTTGAGGCCTATGGCGCTCATGTCTCTCTCAAAGAAGTTCGCGAGGCCCCAGGGGAGCGGCCTCGCGACAGTTGGGGAAGAAGCGTGAAACTTATTTCCCGGGCTGATAGATCTGGTCGAACACACCGCCATCACCGAAATGCGTGGCCTGTGCCTTGGCCCAGCCGCCAAAATCGCCATCAATGGTCGCCAGCGGAATGGTGGGGAACTGGCTATTATACTTGGCCAGGATTTCCGGATTGCGGGGGCGATAGAAATCCTTCGCCTCGATCTCCTGCGCCTGCGGCGTGTAGAGGAATTTCAGGAAGGCTTCGGCGGCGTCGCGGCTTTTGTGCTTGTCGACATTCTTGTCGACCAGCGCCACCGGCGGTTCGGCCTGGATGGAACGGGTCGGATAGACAATTTCATATTGGCCGGGCGATTCCTTCAGCGCCAGATGCGCCTCGTTTTCCCAGTCCAGCAGCACATCGCCGATGCCGCGCTTGGTGAAGGTGATGGTCGAGCCGCGGGCGCCGGAATCCAGTACCGGAACATGATGGTAGAGATTGGCGACGAACGCCTTAGCTTTCTCGGCATTGCCGCCCGGCGCCTTCTCGGCAGAGGCCCAGGCCGCGAGATAGGCCCAGCGCGCGCCGCCGCTGGTCTTGGGATTGGGCGTCACCACCTGGATGCCCGGCTTCACCAGATCATTCCAGTCCTTGATCTTCCAGGGATTGCCCTTGCGCACCAGGAACACGATGGTCGAGGTGTAGGGCGTGGAATTGTCTGGCAGGCGTTTCTGCCAGTCACCGGGCAGAAGCCCGGCGTTCTTGGACACCGCATCGATATCGGCGGCCAGCGCGAGCGTCAGGATGTCGGCCTGCAGCCCATCGATGACGGCGCGGGCCTGAGCGCCCGAACCGCCATTCGACGTGTTGATGGTGACGTGATCGGCCTTGTAGCTGCCAGCGAAGGCCGTCTCCAGATCCTTGTACAGCTCCCGGGTCGGGTCGTAGCTGACATTCAGCAGGGTTACATCCGCGGCCTGGGCCGCACTGGCGCCGAGCAGGCTCGCCGCGACCAGAAGGGAAAGGATGCGTTTCATCGTCTTATCCTTGTCTTAGAGGGCGAGCTGGGCGCGGATGGCGACGGCCGACAAATTCTGTCCGCCATTGACCGTGGGCGGTGTCGCCGCGCCCGTGGTGGCCAAGGTCACGCCGGTCAGCGCATTGGGCGAGGTACCCGACTGCAGCTTGCTGTTCTGGATCAGCTCATAGTTGAGCGCAAAGCGCACCACCGTATTGGGATACCAGTTCAGGCCCAGGGTCAGGACCCGCTGGTCGCCGCCGCGCACCGTGTTGTAGAAATCGTAGGTGTGGGTGCCGGCCGGTGCGCCTGCCGCGTTGGCGATCACGACATTGGCGGTGTCGTTGACATGATCGTTGAGGTCGAGATCGCTGTAGCGGGCGGCAAGTTCCAGCGCGCCCCAAGTGCCCTTCTCGAAATTCAGCGGGTTGGGCACCTGCGGCGGGGTGAAGGCGCCGGTTCCAGGATTGTAAAGCCGCTCCTCGCCGGTCAACAGCCAAGTGCCCTGCACATACCAGCCGCTGAAATGGTCGGCATTGGGCTGCACGATCTGTGTGCCGGTGGTGGTGGCATAGGCCACCCCTGAGCGGTCGATCTCAAAGCCATAATAGCCTGCCTGGCCGTACAGGCTGTGCCAGTTGCCGGCGGTTTCCACGCCCCACTGACTGACGTGGTTGGCGTTGAGCGAACCGGTGCTGGCCAAGGCATAGCCGTTGGAGTCGAAGGTGAATTCCGGCGGATCGGAGAAGCTGAAGCTGTTGAGCGCGGTGGCGCCGGGCGTGCTGGAAAGATTGGCGAGGCCGTTGGCGACCGAGTCCGGCAGCTTGAACACATAGCTGCCGTTGACGCCGATCAGCCAGTGCGCATGCTCTTCGGAGATCGGCAGCCAGGACAGGCGGCCCACTGCCGCTTCCTGCTCGTCGAAGGTCGGCGCAGCGGTGGCGCCCGCCGCCGCCAGCGCCTTGGCGCCGGTCTGAATCTTGTCGCCGGTGAAGGACAGCGCACCATAGACGGTAGGCGTCGCATAGATCACGGAAACCGCATCGCGACCGTCGCCGCCCGCGATATTGCGCTGCAGGTCGGACGGCGAATTGCGTTCCAGGAAGATCGTATCGCCCGAGGCCGTGGAATCTTCCAAGTTGGAAGGTGGCGGATAGGCGCCGATGCGGAAAGCCCAGGGCGCAGCGCCGTCATATTCCAGATAGACCGACTGGATATGGCCGGGCGTTTCGGTGCCGCCGCTGCCGCCAAAATCGAAATTCATGTTGTAGGACCAGTCGCCGAACACCCGGCCCTGCAGGTTCAGATAGACGCGGCGGAAGTTGGAGCCGCTGCTGAAATCATTGCCGTAAGCCGCCGGCAACAGGTTGGCCGAATGCTCCTGGCTGTAATAGCCGGTATCGAACTGGATCAGAGCTCTGAGCGCGGCGCTGAAGCGGCCATCGCTGGAGGTGATCTGCAGCCGGCCATTGTCGACGCTGGAGCGGGGCAGCGCGGAGACCGTCTTGTTGAGGTCGAGATACTGATCGGAGGTGCTGCGCTTCAGGTCCACGACCGCCGCGCTGGTGTCGTTCGCGGCCTGGTTTGCCTTGATCTCGGCCAGCTGCCGTTCCACGTCCTGCAGCTGCTGCTCGAGTTGGCCCACGCGCGGATCGGATGCGGGCGCGGATTTGGCGGTCTGTGCAAACGCCGGTGCCGAAATCGCGATCAGCGCCGCACCCGCCAGAAGTGAAACCGAAAATTTGTCCATGAAATCCCCGTAGAATTTTTGCCGCCAGTGCGGTCTTCAACGGGGCCATTCATTCCTCCTAATTCCTATCTAGTCAATAGGAATTAGGAGGGTAAACCGCCGCGGGACTTTAAAGGCTTTAAAATAAAGGGATTTTACAGCGCGCCGCTGCGCTTCAATTGCTGGGCCGCGCTCGCCAGACTGCGGGATTCCAGGATTTCAGCCGAGGCGTCGCGCGCCGCCAGAAGCGCCTTGCGGATGGCGCAGACACTTTCCTCGAAACAGTCATCGCACTTGCGATAGGCCATCACGCTGACACAGGGGCTTAGTGCCAACGGTCCGTCGGTGACGCGCAGAACGTCGGCAAAGCTGATATCCTTGGCGGAGCGGCCCAGCGAATAGCCGCCCTGCCGGCCGCGATGGCTGCGCACAATGCCGGGCTTTTTCAGTTCCAGCAGGATCGCTTCCAGGAATTTGCGCGGAATCTTTTCGCTTTCGGCGATTTCGGAAATCTGCACCGGGCTCTCGTCATTGTGCACCGCGAGATACAAAAGGGCGCGCAGGGCGTAGCGGGCTTTCTGGGAGATCATGCCGCTCTATACCCTATAATCTCTATGGAATATAGCGCCCTCCCCATTTGCGCGCGTGAGCGCGCAAATGGGGAGGGTGGCCGTAGCTGGCTTTCAAGCCAGCGAAGGCCCGGTGGGGCTACGAAGACAGATTGCGACAACCCCGGCGATGCGCACCACTCTTTTCCCGTTATAATCCGCCCGGTTTCCCGCGACAGCTTCATAAGATATTGAAATGACTGATGTTTTTGTAGAAGTGGCCGGCAAATGACCTGGCTCGTCAAGGTCGCGCTGGACCGGCCCTATACCTTCATCGTCATGGCCCTGATGATTTTGATCTTCGGGCCGCTGGCGGCTGTGCGCACGCCCACCGACATCTTCCCCAATATCGGCATTCCGGTGATCGGCGTGGCTTTCAATTATTCGGGTCTGTCGCCGGACGAGATGGGTGCGCGGATCGTGGCGAACTATGAACGCTTCCTGTCCAACAATGTGAATGACGTGGAGCATTCCGAGAGCCAGTCCATGCAGGGACTGGGCATCATCAAGGTCTATCTGCAGCCCAATGCCGACATTCGTCTGGCCACCGCACAGGTCACCTCCTCCTCCCAGACCGCGCTCCGCCAGATGCCGGCAGGGACCCAACCGCCATTTATCATCAACTACAGCGCCTCGACCGTGCCGGTGCTGCAGATGGCGTTTTCCTCCAATGCGCTGTCGGAACAGCAGGTGTTGGACTATTCGCAAAACTTCGCGCGCCCCCGGCTGACGACGGTACCGGGCGCGGCAGTGCCCTTTTCCTATGGCGGCAAATTCCGTTCGGTGCAGATCGACCTTGATCCCATCGCCATGCAGGCGCGGGGCCTGTCAGCCACCGATGTGCAGAACGCGTTCGTCAGCCAGAACCAGATTGTACCGATCGGCAATATCAAGATCGGCAGCTTCCAGTATGTGGTCAAGCTCAACAATGCCTCCGACACGATCGAGGAGATGAACAACCTGCCGGTGAAGACGGTCGGCGGCGGCACCGTCTTTCTGCACGATGTCGGCAATGTCCGCGACGGCAACTCGCCCCAGCAGAATATCGTGCATGTGGACGGGTCCCGCGCCGTCCTGTCCACCGTGCTCAAGACCGGTCAGGCCTCCACCATCGACGTGGTGAACAACGTCAAGAGTCTGCTGCCGATCCTGAGGGCGCAACTGCCCGATTCGCTCAAGATCGACGTGCTGTCCGACCAGTCCGTGTTCGTGAAAGCGGCCATCAACGGGGTGGTGCGCGAAGGCGTCATTGCCGCCGGTCTGACCAGCCTGATGATCCTCATGTTTCTGGGCAGCTGGCGCTCCACCGTGATCATCGCCACCTCGATCCCGCTGGCGGTGCTGTCGGCGCTGATGGCGCTGTGGGCTACCGGCCAGACGCTCAACATCATGACCCTGGGCGGCCTGGCGCTGGCGGTGGGCATTCTTGTCGACGACGCCACCGTCACCATCGAGAACATCAACTGGCATCTGGAACAGGGCAAGGGCGTCTATGAAGCCATCATGGACGGCGCCATGCAGATCACCCAGCCGGCCTTCGTCTCGACCTTATGTATCTGCGTCTCCTTTGTGCCGATGTTCGCGCTGCAAGGCGTGGCCGGGTTTCTGTTCACGCCCATGGCGATGGCGGTGGTGTTCGCCATGGTGGCGTCCTTCATCCTGTCGCGCACCCTGGTGCCGACGCTGGCCAACTATCTGCTCAAGGCAAACGATCACGCCGCGCTGGGCAACAACATGTTCGCGCGGGTGCAGCAGCGTTTCGAAAACAGCTTCGCCCAGCTCCGCGAGGCCTATCGCAACCTGCTGGCGCTGGCGATGACGCGGCGCCGGATTTTTGTGTTCGGCTTTCTGGGCGCGGTCGCGGTATCGCTGCTGCTGTTCCCCTTCCTGGGCGAGGACTTCTTCCCCAGCGTCGATTCCGGCCAGATAACCTTGCACGCCCGCACGCCCGCAGGCACCCGCGTTGAGGACACCGCCCAGATCGTGGCCCAGATCGAGCGCGAAGTCCGCCGCGTCATTCCCAGGGCGGAGGTGGCCACCATCATCGACAATATCGGCCTCAACCAAAGCCCCACCAACATGATTTACAACAACACCGGCACGGTTGGGCTGCAGGACGCCGACATCTTCATCAGCCTGAACCAAAGCCATCGCCGCACGGCCGATTATGTCCGCACCATGCGTGAAAAGCTGCCCAGGCTGTTCCCGCAGGTCACCTTCTCCTATCCACCACCCGACATCACCAGCCAGATCCTGAATTTCGGCGCGCCCGCGCCGCTGGACGTACAGGTCACCGGCACCAATCGCGATACGACGGCAGCCTTTGGCATGCGCGTCCTGCGCCAAATCCGCAAAATCCCCGGTCTGGTTGATGCCCGCATGCAGCAATCCAACAGCCAGCCACGGCTTTTGGTCGACGCCGACCGGAGCCGGATGGCGCAGGTGGGCCTGACCGAGTCAGACGTGACCAACGCGATGGCGACTGCCCTGGCCGGCACGTCACAGACGGCGCCCAATTTCTGGCTGAACCCCAAGAACGGGGTTTCCTACAACATGACGGCCCAGACACCGGAATATAAGCTGGACTCGATGGAGGCGTTGCAGAACCTCCCAGTGACCGACACCAGCACCGGCGCCTCACAAGTGCTTGGGGGCCTGGCCCGCTTCAGCCGCGACCAGAGCAGCACCGTGGTGACGCACTATAACATCCTGCCCACCATCGACCTTTACGCCACCACCCAGGATCGCGACCTGGGCGCGGTATCGGGCGATGTTCAAAAGGTGATTGACGCCAACATGAAATATCTGCCGCGCGGCGCCACAGTTACCCTGCGCGGCCAGGTCGTGACCATGAACACCGCCTTCTCGGGCCTGTTCTACGGCCTCTTGGCGGCGGTGGTGCTGATCTATCTGCTGATCGTCGTCAATTTCCAGTCCTGGATCGACCCCTTCGTCATCATCACCGCCCTGCCCGCGGCGCTGGCCGGCATCGTCTGGGTCTTGTTCGCCAGCGGCACGACCCTGTCTGTGCCGGCGCTGACCGGCGCCATCATGTGCATGGGCGTCGCCACCGCCAATTCGATCCTGGTGATCGCCTTTGCGCGCGAGCGGCTGGCCGTGCATGGCGATGCGATGCTGGCGGCGATGGAAGCCGGCTTTACCCGCTTCCGCCCGGTGCTGATGACGGCGCTGGCCATGGTGATCGGCATGACGCCGCTGGCTTTGGGCCTGGGCGAAGGCGGCGAGCAAAACGCGCCGCTTGGCCGCGCGGTGATCGGGGGACTGGTGTTTGCCACCGGCGCTACCCTGCTGTTCGTGCCGGTGGTATTCAGCATCATTCATGGCCGGCGCGCGGCCAAAGCCGCCGCCAAGGGCCAGCAAAATCCCCCGCACGGGGCCGGAGAGGCATATGCCTGACAAGAATCCCGACGCGGGGGCCCATACCCCCGCGCCAGACCAGTTGCTGCGCCATAGCGCGCCGCCGGGGCTCAAGCGCTGGGGCAGGATCGCGGTTGTTGCGGCCGTGGTGATCGCCGCGCTGGGGATCGGCTGGCGGCTATGGAAAAGTCACAATACGGCGCAATGGACCGACGATCAGGCGGTGCCCACAGTCCAGATCATCAAGCTCTCCAACACCAGGAAAGGCGGCGCGCTGGCGTTGCCCGGCGATGTGGAAGCCTTCGTCAACGCGCCCATCTACGCCCAAGTCAGCGGCTATCTGCAGAAATGGTATTTCGACATCGGCGCCAAGGTGAAAAAGGGAGCCCTTCTGGCGCAGATCGACCCCAGCACCTATCAGGCCGCTCTGGCCCAGGCGAAAGGCGCGCTGGCGCGCGACAGCGCCACGCTCGCCAATGCCAAGGTGGATCTGGGCCGTTATCAGACGCTGGCGGCGCAGAACGCGATCTCCCAACAACAGCTCGCCACCCAGCAGGCGACCGTCAGTTCCGACGCCGGCGTGGTGGATGTCGACCGCGCCCAGGTGTCCCAAGCCGCGATCAATCTGGCCTACACCCGCATCATCGCGCCGTTTGACGGCGTGGTCACCACTCGTACGGTGGATGTGGGCAATCTGGTGACCGTCGGCACGGCAACATCGACGACACCGCTGTTCACCGTCTCCGACCAGACCAAGATGCGCATCTATGTGCGGCTGCCGCAGAATTACGCCTCCGATGTGCGCCCCGGCATGACCGTCACCTTCACCGTGCCGCAATATCCCAACCGCGCCTTCCATGCGACCCTGGTGGCCAATGCGGGCGCGGTGGCGGCCGCAACCGGAACCGAGCTCCTGCAGTTCGGCACCGACAATTCCGATCACGCGCTGCAGCCGGGCGCCTATGCCAACATGCACTTCCCCCTGCCCTCGGGCGCCAATGGCATCCGGCTGCCCGCCACCGCCCTGACCTTCCGTGACGCCGGCATGCAGGTGGCGGTGGTGGATGCGGGCAACCATGTCAGGCTCAAGACGGTCAATATCCTGCGCGATAACGGCAACACCGTGGATGTGAGCGGCGGTGTGGACCCCAGCGACCGCATCATCGACAATCCGGCAGATGCGCTGCAGGACGGCGATCCCGTCCGGATCGCGAACCGGTAGCGGGACCCCGCATTGTTCGCCTATAAGAGGGCTTGCAGATCGGGGAGACCAATGCGCCTTTCGAACGTCCTGGCCTTGGTTCTGGTTTCGCTGGTGGCTTTGCCCGTCTGCGGCCAAACGACGGTCAATGCCGCCACGGCTGCCGCCGGCGTGCCAAGTCCGGCGTATGACACCTCAGCCGATGCCAACAAGCGCTTCCTGGCCGACTATGCGGTGCGCCCCAACGTCAAGAAGCTGCCCGACGGCCTGATGTATCGTGTGCTGAAAGCGGGCGACGGCCAGCAGGTCCAGAAGAACAGTGACTGGGCGACGGTCTATTACAAAGGCTTGCTGATCACCGGCAAAGTCTTCGACCAGACCAAACCGGAAGAGCCCGCCGCGTTTCAGGTTGGCAACCTGATCCCCGGCTGGACGGAAGCGCTCAAGCTGATGAAGACCGGCGATACCTGGGAGCTGGTGATCCCCGCCGATCTCGGTTACGGCAGCGACGGCAAGGGGGATACGATCCCGCCGGACCAGACCCTGGTCTTCACCATGGCCCTGACGAAGGTCGAATACGCGCCATAGAAGCGCGCGACGCAATGCTGCGAGCAAATCGGGTGTTGGCGCGTCCGCTTTTCGTCTGTAAGAAGGCTGCCAAATCGGGGGAAACGATGCGCATCGTGAAAGTCCTAGCCCTGCTGCCGCTGGTGGTTCTGGCCGCCTGTGACCAGAAGAAATCCGACTCCACCACTGCGGCCGCCGGTGTGACGGGCTCCGCCTATGACACCTCTGCCGACGCCAACAAGCGCTTCCTGGCCGACTATGCCGCGCGCCCCGATGTGAAGAAGCTGCCTGACGGGCTGATGTACCGCGTGCTGAAAGCCGGCGACGGTCCGCAGGTCCAGAACGACAGCGACGTGGTGACGGTCTATTACAAAGGCTCGCTGATCACCGGCAAAGTCTTCGACCAGACCAAGCCGCAAGAGCCGGCCCAGTTTCCCGCCGGCGGCCTGATCCCCGGCTGGGTGGAAGCGCTCAAGCTGATGAAGACCGGTGACACCTGGGAATTGGCGATACCCTCAGACCTCGGCTATGGCAGCGATGGCGCGGGTGATGCGATCCCGCCGGACCAGACCCTGGTCTTCACCATGACCCTGGTGAAGGTCGATCACGCGCCTTAACCCTGCCTGTAGCAAACACTGACCCGCCTCCCCTTCGCGCGCGATAGCGCGCGGGAGGGGGAGGTGGCCGTAGCATCGCTTGCGATGCGTAGGCCGGAGGGGGTCAGCTAAAATTTGTACTGCAACGTCGCGCCCGCCATCCGTGGCGCCAGCGGCACGCATTGCAGAACACCGGAGGTGCCGGCAACACCAAAAGTGGCGTTGGGCGCCGAGTTCAGCACGCCCACATATTCCGGCGCGCAAACCTGCTGGTTGGTGACATTGTTGACAAAGGCCGCCAGGTCCGCGCCCGAGTGCGCGACGTCCTGAAGCGCAAGCTGCAAATTCAGCAGTCCGTAAGGAGAGGTCTGCTGGGATGGATTGTAGCCCTGCAAGTCCGCCAGATAGCGGCTCTGCCAGGCATAATGCGCGGTCAGAACCAGATCGCCCACCGGGACATCGCCGATCTGGTGCAGCCCGAAAGCGTAACTGGCAACGATGTTGGTATGCCAGGCCGGGAGCGGAAACGGCGTGCCGGAGAGATCGCTATTGCCGCTGGGCAGCACGTAGTCCGGCGGCGGCGAGATGTCGAAATTGGTGTAGCGCGCATCCAGATAGCTGCCCGACCAGTTCAAGGTCAGCTGCGGGATCGGGATGGCGGTGATGTCCCATTCAAAGCCGTAGACCCGCGCGCTGTGCCCATTGAAGGTGACGTTGGCGTTCTGGGTGCCCAGGCATTGGCCGGCGGTGAAGATGGCTTGCGTACAGGTCCCCACCCCGCCCGGCCCTGTCGCCAGCGAGACATTGGCCAGGGTTTCGGCGGTCTGGATGTTTTTGTACTGCGTGCTGTAGACGTCGACATTGGCGCGCACCGGCATGCCCAACAGCGAGGTGTCCGATTTGATGCCCAGCTCGAAGTCGATGACGCTTTCCGGCTGCGCGACCGTATAGGCGGGATTGACAGCCTGGGTGTTGATGCCGCCCGAGCGATAGCCTGACCGGCTGGTGAAATAGACCATGGTCTTGTCGAACAGATCGTGATCGATCGCCACCGTCCAGGTGGGCCGTTCGAAAGTTTTGGAGACGTTCATGCCGCACTGGGAGAGCGGCAGAGACACGCCGCTCAGGCTGGTGATGGCGCAGATGTCGGTCTGGCCGGCATAGGTGATGCCCTGATAGCTGAAGCCGGTTGGATTGAAGACGCCATTGACCACGGCGTTGCTGGTCGTCTGGGTTGCGGGCGTGCGCACGGTGGTGGTGTCGATATAGGCGGCGCGCTGGTCGATGGTATAGCGGACGCCGGCGGTCAGACGGGTATCGTCGGTGATGGTGTAGGTGCCCTGGGCATAGCCGGCATAGCTGGTATTGCGCTCGCCATTGTTGGCCCAGTCGGTGACGGTGAGCTGCTTGCCGGCGACCGGCGACGGCGCCGACCCCGCGCTGGGCAGGAACAGATATTCAAAGCCGCCATCGCGCGGGCTGGATTCCTCGAAAAAGAAGAAGCCGGTGGTCCATTTCAGGCGGTCATCGAAAGCGCCGCCATTGACGGTGAGCTCCGATTCCCAGGACTGATAGTTCGGCATCCCGTAGGTGAAATTGGTGGTGTCGTAGGGCAGACCGCGGCTGTTGGATTGCCCGAAGCTGTTGAACCAGCGATAGGCGGCCAGAAGCTTGACGTCCACGTCATCGACCACCTTGTCGGCGACGGCGGAAACCGTGTGGTAATGGCCGGTATCCGCGTTGCTGAGGGTTTGTTCGGTGCTCCAGAAACCTTCAGACTGTTCCCGCAGCACGGAAGTGATGAGCGAATTATAGGCGGCTGGCGCCGTATTCACGCCGCTGGCGCTGGTTGCCGTCACCGTTGTGAAGTAGGACGCAACTTGATGGCCCAGCAAGTCGGTAAAGCCGACACAGGCGCCGGGAATGTTGCACACCGAGGGCTTGTTGCCCGTCGCCAAGGTGGTGCCCACGAAATAGCCCAGGTCGTGATAGCTCGATCCGGTGTCATGCTCGCCCGAAAGATCGGCGCGCAGCAGAAGGCTGAAGCTGTTGTCGGGCACCCACTTCAGCGAGAAACGCCCCGCCAGTTTCTGCGCGCCTTCCGCCGGCTGGCTGTTTGAAAATCCCGTGGCCGGATCGGTGAAGTCGTTGTGGATATAGCCCTTGTTGCCCTGCGCGGAAAAAGCGGCCCGGAAGAACCATTGATCGGACAGCGGAATATTGATGGCGCCCTGCAGGATATATTGGTCGTAGTCGCCGCCCTGAACCTTCAGATAGCCGCCAAAATCGGAGGTCGGCGCATTGGTCTCAAGCAGCAGGGCGCCGCCGGTGGTGTTGCGCCCCACCAGCGTGCCTTGCGGTCCCTTGAGGACATCGACACTGCTCATGTCGAACAGCGAACCGGTAAGACCGACGGCGCGGGCATAATAAACCCCATCCACATAGACCGCCGAAGCGGTGTCGAAGGACAGGCCCGGATTGCCGCCCTGGCCCGAACTGTCGAAATTGCGCTGGCCGCGGATGGTGATGTTGAGTGTGTCTTGCCGGAAGGTGCTGGGCTCGACATCCAGGGACGGTGTGACCGAGCTCAGGTCCGAAAGCGTCTGGATGTGCAGCTGGTCGAGATCGCCTTGATTGAGTGCGGTGATGGAAATCGGCACCGTCTGGGCGTCTTCGGACCGTTTGCGCGCCGTCACGATGACGGTCTCCAGTCCGATCGAGCCGTCGCTGGCACCGCTGGTGTTCTGTGAGGCGTCGGCCGGCGCGGTCTGGCCGAAAGCAGGCGCGACCACAACCAGGCTGGTCGTGGTCAAAAGAGCCAGAAGCAGGCGGTTGGACATGGGATTCCCCGAGCGCTTTTCTGTCGGCCTGGGCTGTTTTGCATCGCCCATTGCCGCTTGAAATCGACCATGCTCTATCGGAAATGCTAGGCTGTATAAAGGCAATGTGAGGGGCCGGCGCCAAATCGGGAAGATTTCCCAATAGGGACGGCCGAGGACCATCCGGCCTGGCCGCCGGCAACAGGATTCACGAGGGGAAAGATGACCAAAATTGCAATGATCACCGGTGCCGGTAGCGGCGTGGGCCGGGCTGTGGCCAAGGCCCTGGCCAAGCGGGACTGGCGGCTGGCACTGGTGGGACGCAAGGAAGACACGCTGGCGGAAACCGCCAAGCAGATTTCGGGCGAGCATCTGATCGCGCCCGCCGATATCGGCGATCCCGCCCAGGTGAAAGCGGTGTTCGCCAAGATCCAGAGCAAGTTCGGCCGTCTCGACATGCTGTTCAACAATGCCGGCATGGGCACACCCGCCATCCCGATCGAGGAACTGAGCTTCGCGCAATGGCAGGCGATCGTGGGTGTGAACCTGACCGGCGCTTTCCTCTGCACCCAGGAAGCTGTGCGAATGATGAAAGCGCAAACCCCGCGCGGCGGGCGCATCATCAACAATGGCTCGATCAGCGCCGACCGGCCGCGTCCGCATTCCGCGCCCTATACCGCGACCAAGCACGCCATCACCGGCTTGACCAAATCCACCATTCTGGACGGGCGCCCCTTTGACATCACCGCCAGCCAGGTCGACATCGGCAATGCCGCCACCAAAATGACGCAGCGCATGACCCAGGGCGTGCTGCAGCCCGACGGCAAGCTGGCCATCGAGCCGCGCATGGATGTGGACCATGTCGGCGAACAGGTTGCGTTCATGGCGGAGCTGCCGCTGGAATCCAACGTCGCATTCGTCACCATCATGGCGACCAAGATGCCGCTGTTCGGGCGCGGCTGACGGCATGACGGCACGCCGCATCGCGAGCGCAATCCTGCTTTTCGGATTCGCCGCGATGCTGGCGATGAATGCGCCGGGCCAGTTGTCCTACGATTCCGTCTCGCAACTGGCCGATGGGCGCGCCGGCGTCTACAACAGCTGGCACCCGCCGGTGATGGCTTGGCTGCTCGGCCTCTTCGACCGGCTGGTGCCGGGCACCCTGCTTTTTCTGATCTTCCAGAGCCTGCTTCTGTTGGGTGCGCTGCTGGCCCTGTTGTGGCTCAAGCCTCGCGGCTGGGCGAGTGCGGTGCTGGCGGCGGCAATCGTGGCGATGCCGCAATGGCTGCTCTATCAGGGCGAAATCTGGAAGGACATCCTGTTCGCCAATGCGGCCATCGCCGGCTTCGCGGCGCTCGCGGTCTATGCCCAGACGAGGCGGCAGGCGGCGCTGGCCCTGGCGCTGCTGCTTCTGGTTCTGGCCGCGAGCACCCGCCAGAACGGTCTGGTTTTGCTGCCGGTGGCGGCGGTCACCACGGGCGTGATCGCGCGCCGCCAGGGGGTGCCCGGCTGGCGTCACGGCTTGCTTTTCCTGCTGGCGGCGCTGGTTCTGACCGCGGCCGTGAACCTGGCGCTGGCACAGCACACCGATGGCGGCGATGGCGCCAGTGCTGAGCTGCGTCTGGGCCAAAGCTATGACCTGGCAGGCGCCCTGGCGCGAAAGCCCGGCCTTGTGCTGCCGCTTGGCGCCGACCCTGAGCTCGACCGGGTGCTGCGCAGCCGGGGACGGGCCCTGTACACGCCCCTGCATAACGATCCCATGGCGGCCGATCCCGCCGTCAGCCGGGCGCTGACGGACCCGCCCGATGGCGTGATTGCCGGCGCGTGGCGGAGCCTGATCCTGGACCACCCCCTGCTCTATCTTGAGACAAGATGGGCGGCTTTTGCGGCTGTGCTGACCACACCGGACGTGCTGGCCTGTCACTTCGCTGTCATTGGGGTCAGCGGACCGCCGGCGCTGCTAAAACGGCTGAGCCTGACGGGTGGCATCCGGGCGCAAGACCAGCGGCTTGGCGACTATGCACATCTGTTTTTCGGCACCCCGGTCTTTTCCCATCTGGCCTGGGGCGGCCTGGCGCTGGTGCTGCTGGTCCTGCTGATCCGCCGGGGCGAGCCGGCCGACCTGGCCGTGGCGGGACTGCTTTGTGGGGCGTTCGCGTTCATCATCACATTTGCGATCATCTCAATCGCCTGCGACTACCGCTATCTGGTTTTCCTCGACCTTTCGGCCATGGCGGCAGCGCTCTATCTCGTCAAAAAAGCTTGATAATTTTTCATTCCCGTACGGAGCGCTTTGTCACGAAAATCATTTTCACTTCCAAAGCTGGAAGAAGAAAAATGCGCGCCTGCTTTCTGGGACAAAACATCTGCAATCTGGGATACGGCGTGGCGACCCTGCAGGCGCCGCGGCTGGTGATGGATGAACCAGCCGGCAAGCTTTCCCAGGGTGAAAAGCCTGTCCGCCCCCACCAGGACACAAGCATTACCGAAGCGCTAATTGGGTCACGACCTGTAGCAAATTCGCCACGGCTGGGCGCCTGATCCGCCAACCGGCCTGTACGTATTACCTTTCGGTAAAAAGGGGTCGGGTCTTCTACACGCAAATCGTGCCGGTCAGTGCGCCGCAAGGCCTTGGGGACCCCTTGTGCGGCGCGGCACGAATACCGATATTGCACGTTAGAGACTCGGCGGTAACGCTATTTTATTTGGATTTCAGTATTTGGTAGGGGCATGAAACTCTCTGTTCCCGTGATTTCGGCGATGGCCTTGAGCCTTGCCTTGGGCGCGTGCAGCACGCCCAGCCAGGATTCGCTCGCCCAGAACGATCCCTGGGAAAAGACCAATCGCGATGTGTTTGATTTCGACGTGAAGCTCGACCACACCATCGCCCGTCCCATTGCCAAGGGCTATCGCGACGCGGTGCCCGAGCCGGTGCGCGACGGCATCCACAACGCCGTGACCAACCTGAATTCGCCGGTGGTGCTGGCCAATGATGTGCTGCAGGGCGATGGCGACAAGGCCGCCGATACCTTCGGCCGTATCGTGATCAATTCCACCATCGGCCTGGGCGGGCTGATCGATGTCGCCAGCAAGGTCGGCATCCCCTATCACGACAATGATTTCGGCATCACGCTGGGCAAGGACAATATCGCGGAAGGCTCCTATCTGGTTCTGCCTTTCGCCGGCCCCATGCCGCCGCGTGATCTTCTGGGCACCGGCGTCGATGTCGCCTTCGATCCCCTGACCTGGACCAAATTCCACGGCCGCGACACCTGGATGGTGGTGCGCTTTGGCATCGGCACGCTGGATGCGGAAGCGTCGCGCATCGACGCGGTGGAGACCATCGAACGGTCCTCGATCGACTTCTATGCGACCACCCGCAATCTCTATCGCCAGAGCCGCAACGCCAAGATCAATGACGGCAAGAGCGGCGCCAATGGCGCACCGGACAATCTTCCCAATCTGTAATTAATTGCGCCTCGCTCAAGCTCGGCGCGCTCGACGCTCAAATCGGTTCACAGAACCGATTTGCCCGGCTTTGCCGGCCGCGTCTCTCACTCCGCCGGCGTTGGGCTAGCCGAAGGCGCATGGTCTTCGGGCTTGTCGCCCATCATCCCGTGATACCACCTGTTCCAGAAGCCGGCGGTCCAGTTGCCGAAGCGGTCCATGTACAGGAACACGACCGGCGTGGTGTAGAGGGTGAGGATCTGGCTGAGGAACAGCCCGCCCACGATGGAGATGCCCAGCGGCTGGCGCAGTTCCGAACCTTCGCCCAGGCCGATCGCCAGCGGCAGCGCGCCCAGGATGGCGCCCGTGGTGGTCATCATGATGGGGCGGAAACGCAGCAGACAGGCCTTGTAGATAGCGTCGCGCGACGACAGCCCCTCGCGCCGCATCAAATCGATGGCGAAATCGATCATGATGATGGCGTTCTTCTTGACGATGCCGATCAGCAAAATCACCCCGATCATGGCGATCAGGTCGAACTCGGCATTGAACAGCAGCAGCGCCAGCACCGCACCCACGCCCGCCGACGGCAGGGTGGAGAGGATGGTGATGGGGTGGATCAGGCTTTCATAGAGAACGCCCAGGGTGATGTAGATGGTCAGGATCGCCGCCAGCAACAGGAAGGGCATGTTGGCGAGCGACTTCTGAAACAGCTGGGCGGTACCGGCCGTCTCGCCATGCACGGTGATGGGCACATCGATCTTGGCCATGGTGTTGCGGATCGCGGTCAGGGCCTGGTCCATCGACACGCCCGCCGGCAGGCCGAACGAGAAGGTGGTGGCGACGAACACGCCCTGGTGATTGACCGCCAGCGGCGTGGTGCCGGGCCCATAGGTGGCGAAAGCCGACAGCGGCACCATGGTCTCCACCGAGGTCGAGACGCTGGAGCCGGTTGAGGCGCCGCCGCGCGCGCCGATGGCGACGGAATTGAGTTGCTGGTTGCGCAGGGCGTCGGCATTGGCGTCCGCCGTGGCGGCCGCGCTTGTGCCCGACGAGCTTGTCTGCGACGAGGTCGAGGAGGTTGTGCTGGTGGAAATGCCGGCGGTGCCGCTTGGTGCCGCTGCGGCGCTGCTCGCACTCGACGCGCTGCTGCCTATCGCAAAGGCGCCGGCCGCCGCGGCGGTGGACTGGCTGCCGGTAACGCCGGCGCCGGAGGTGGAAATATAGATGTCGCGCAGGGTATCGGGGTTCTGCCAGAACTGCGGCGCGACTTCCATCACGACGTAATATTGGTTCTTGTCCTTGTAGATGGTGGAAACCTGGCGCTGGCCAAAGGCGTCATACAGGGCATTGTCGATCTGCGTCGTATTGAGGCCCAACTTGGACGCGGTCTGGCGGTCGATGTTGAGATCGACCTCCAGGCCCTTGTCCTGCTGGTCGGAATTGACGTCCTGCAGCTGCGGCACGTCCTGCAGCGCGGCGGTGATCTTGGGCAGCCAGGTGTTGAGGTCTTCCAGCGTGTCGCCTTCGATCGTGTACTGGTAATCGCCATTGCCCTGGCGGCCGCCGGCACGGATGCCGCCACCCGACTGCAGGAACAGCCGCGCACCCGCCACCTTCAGCAGCTTGGGCCGCATGCGGTCGATCACCTCCGGCGTGGATAGGCCGCGCTCGCGCAGCGGCTTCAGGGTAACAAAGACATTCCCCGAGTTGGTGGCCTGGCCACCGGCAAAACCGCCCACCGTCGCCACCGCGGGATCGCTTTTGATGATGTTGATGAATTGCTGGAATTTCTTCTCCATCGACTGGAACGAGATGCTCTGGTCGCCGCGGATGCCGCCAAACATCATGCCGTTGTCGGTATCGGGAAAGAATCCCTTGGGCACGATGGCCAGAAGATAGAAATTCAGCAGCACCGCGATCAGCAGAATCGCCATGATGGTCTTGGGATTGCCCAGCGACCAGGCCAGCGTGCGCCGGTAGAAATCCTGCATCGCGTCCATGGCGCGGCGCGACCAGCGCATCAGCGCGCTCTGGTCTTCCTTCACGCCAAAATCCAGGAAGGCGCACATCATCGGCGTCACAGTCAGCGACACCATCAGCGACATGAAGATGGCCGTGGTCACGGTGATGGCGAATTCGTGGAAAATGCGCCCCACCAGCCCGCCCAGCAGCAAAACCGGAAAGAACACCGCCACCAGCGAGATCGACATGGAAATGACGGTGAAGCTGACTTCGCTGGAGCCCTTGAGCGCGGCGGTCAGCCGGTCTTCACCATTCTCCAGGTGACGGGTGACGTTCTCCAGCACGACAATCGTGTTATCCACGACAAAGCCGGTGGAGACGATCAGCGCCATCAGCGAGAAATTGTCCAGGCTGAAGCCCAGAAGATACATCACCCCGAAGGTGCCCAGCAGCGACAGCGGCACGCAGACCGTGGGCACCATGGTCGCCTTGAAATTGCGCAGGAACAGGAACACCACCACGATCACCAGGATGGTGGAGAGGATCAATGTCATCTCCACGTCATGGACGGCGTTGCGGATCGAGGTCGTGGTGTCGAACAGGATGCCCTGGTCTATGCTGACCGGCAGTGCGGCTTTCAGTGCCGGCAACTGGGCGCGGATATTGTCCACCACCTGGATGACATTGGCGCCGGGCTGCTTGCTGATCTGCACCAGAATGGCGGGATTGCCGTTGAAGGTGCCCAGATTGCGGACATCCTGCACCCCGTCATTGACCTGGGCGACGTCCTGGAGCCGCACCGCCGCATTGTTGCGATAGGCGATGATCAGGCTCCTGTAATCATTGGCCAGGGTTGCGGTATCGTTGGCGAAGACCTCGAAGCTCTGGCCCTGTTGCTGGATGTCGCCCTTGGGGCTGTTGGCGTTGGCGGTGCCGATCGCCGCGCGCACATCTTCCAGACCGATGCCATAGCGGGCCAGGGCGCGCGGATTGAGCTCGATGCGGATCGCCGGCAGCGAGGAGCCGTTCAGCGCGACATTGCCGACGCCGGAAATCTGCGACAGCTTCTGCTGGATGATGTTGGACGCCTCGTCATAGATCTGGCCCGGCGACAGGCTGTTGGACGTCAGCGCCAGAACGATGACGGGCTGGTCCGCCGGGTTGAACTTGCGGTAGGTCGGCTGACTATGAAGTGCCGTCGGCAGATCCTGGCGCGCGGCACTGATCGCCGCCTGCACATCGCGCGCCGCCCCGTCGATATCGCGGTCGATGTCGAATTGCAGCACGATGGAGGTGTTGTTGACGTTGCTGCGCGAGGTCATTTCCGTGACCCCGGCGATAGTCCCCAGATGCCGTTCCAGCGGCGTCGCCACGGTGGCCGCCATGGTCTCCGGCGAAGCGCCCGGCATGTTGGCGGTCACCTGGATGGTGGGAATGTCGATATTGGGATAGGGCGAAACCGGAAGCAGGAAATAGGCCATAAGCCCCGACAGGCCCAGCCCCAGCGCCAGCAAGGTGGTGGCGATGCGGCGCTGGATGAAGACCTGGACCAAGTTCATTCGGCGGGTTCCGGTTCGGGTCCTGCATGGCCCATGCGGCGGCGCGCGCGCCATTCCCGGATGTCGCGGCCGGCCTTGTCGAAATAGATGTAGATCACCGGGGTGGTGAACAGGGTGAGCAGCTGGCTGACCAGAAGACCGCCCACGATCGAGATGCCCAGAGGATGGCGCAGCTCCGAGCCCATGCCCGAACCCAGCATCAGCGGCAGGGCGCCGAACAGGGCTGCCACCGTGGTCATCAGGATGGGGCGGAAACGCAGCAGCGCCGCCTGGTGGATCGCCTCTTCGGGGCTTTTGCCTTCGTTGCGCTCGGCCTCCAGCGCGAAGTCGATCATCATGATCGCGTTCTTTTTGACGATGCCGATCAGCAAGATGATGCCAATGATGGAAACGATATTGAGTTCGCCACTCCCTCCGAAAAGGCCCGTGATGAACAACGCCAGCAACGCGCCCACACCCGCCGACGGCAGAGTCGAGAGAATTGTTATCGGGTGGATGAAGCTCTCATACAGAACGCCCAGCACGATATAGACCACGATGATGGCGGCCAGGATCAGCAGCACTTCGTTGGAGAGCGCCGACTGGAAGGCCAGCGCGGAACCCTCGAACTGGGTGGTGATGCCAGGTGGCGTGCCCGCATCGGTTTCGGCCTGCTGGATCGCATCGACCGCCGCACCCAGCGAATAGCCGGGCGAGACGTCAAAGGAGAAGGTGGCGCTGGGGAACTGGGACAGATGATCCACTTCCAGCGGGGTCGGCCGCTGATCCACATGGGCGATCGCCGACAGCTGCACCTGGCCGCCACCGGCGGTGGGAAGATACATGTTGTTCATCGACGCGACCGAATCCTGCACCTTCGGATCGGCTTCCAGGATCACGCGATACTGGTTGGACTGGGTGAAGATGGTCGAGATGATGCGCTGGCCGAAACTGTCATAGAGTGCGTTGTCGATGGTCGCCGCCGTCACGCCAAAGCGCGCCGCCGTATCACGGTCCACCACCAGATAGGCCGAAAGGCCATTGTCCAGATAGGACGTTGAGACAGTGCGGATCGCCGGCACCTTGCCCAGCGAAGCGAGCAGCTTGGGCACGAACTGGTTCAGTGAGGCTGAGGTCGCAGCCTGCAGCACGAACTGGTACTGGGCGCGCGAGACCACGGAATCGATGGTCAGGTCCTGCACCGGCTGCAGATAGAAGGTGATGCCGGCCACCGCATGGGCATCCTGCTGCAACCGGTCCATGATCGTGCTGAGACTGTCGCGGTCTGACTTGGGCTTCAGGTTGATCAGGAAGCGGCCGCTGTTGAGCGTGTTGTTGGTGCCGTCGACGCCGATGAAGGACGACAGGCTGGCCACATCGGGGTCCTGGAGGATCTTGGCGGCCAGCTGCTGCTGGCGCTGCGACATGGCATCGAAGGACACGGTGGGCCCGGCCTCGGTGATGGCCTGGATAAAGCCGGTGTCCTGCAGCGGGAAGAAGCCCTTGGGAATGGCGATGTACATCACCACGGTCAGGACCAGGGTGCCGACCGCCACCAGCAGGGTGAAGCGCTGGTGCTTGAGAACCCAGATCAGCAAGCGGTCATATTCGCCGACCAGACGGCCGTAACAGCCCTCGATGAAGCGCTGGATGCGGCTTTCGCGTTTTTGTTCCTCGGAATGGCTGCGCAACAGTTTGGCGCAGAGCATCGGCACCAGGGTCAGTGACACCACCGCCGAGATCAGGATGGTGACGGCCAGGGTGACGGCGAATTGGCGGAACAGCCGGCCCACCACTTCCTGCATGAACAGCAGCGGAATCAGGACGGCGATCAGCGAAACGGTCAGTGACACAATGGTGAAGCCGATTTCGCCCGCGCCCTTCATGGCGGCGTTGTAGGGCGTCTCGCCCTTCTCGATGTAGCGGGAGATGTTCTCGATCATCACGATGGCGTCGTCGACCACGAAGCCCGAAGAAATGGTCAATGCCATCAAGGACAGGTTGTTGAGCGAATAGCCCAACAGATACATCGCCGCGAACGTGCCCACGATGGAGAGCGGCACCGAAAGGCTGGGGATGAAGGTGGCCGGCAGGCTGCCCAGAAAGCAGTAGATCACCAGCACCACCAGGATCACGGCCAAGATCAGTTCGAACTCCACGTCCGCCACTGAAGCGCGGATGGTGTCGGTGCGGTCGGTCAGCGTCTTCACGTCTACCGAGGCCGGCAGCCCGGCCTGGATCTGGGGCAGCAGTTCCTTGATGGAATCCACCACCTGGATCACGTTGGCGCCGGGCTGGCGCTGGACGTTGATCAGCACCGCGGGCGTCTTGTTGGCCCAGCTGGACAGCTTGGTGTTCTGCGAGCCCTGCACGACATTGGCGACGTCGCGCAGGAAGACCGGGGCGCCGTTCTTGTAGGCCACCACGATGTTGCTGTAGGCGTCGGCGCTTTGCAGCTGGTCGTTGGCGTTGATGGTGTAGGACTGCGCTGCGCCGTCGAACTGGCCTTTGGGCGCGTTGGAATTGTTGTTGGCGATGGTGGTGCGCAGATCGTCGATGTTCAGACCCAACGCCGCCAGCTTCTGCAGATTGGCCTGAATCCGCACGGCCGGGCGCTGGCCGCCGGAAATGCTGACCAGGCCGATGCCGGGCAGCTGGGAAATCTTCTGGGCGATGCGATTGTCGGCCAGATCCTCGACCGTGGTCAGCGGCAGCGACGTGGAGCTGACCGCCAGCGTGATCACCGGCGCGTCCGCCGGATTGACCTTGGCGTAGATCGGCGGCGCCGGCAGCAGGCTGATGGGCAGCAGGCTGTTGGAGGCGTTGATCGCCGCCTGCACTTCCTGCTCGGCGATGTCCAGGCTGAGGCTGAGATCGAACTGGAGCGTGATGACAGACGATCCCGCAGAGGAGACGGACGACATCTCGTTCAGGCCGGGCATCTGGCCGAACTGCTTTTCCAGCGGCGCGGTGACCGACGTGGTCATCACATCCGGGCTGCCCCCGGGCAGGAATGTCTGCACCTGGATGGTGGGATAATCCACTTCCGGCAGGGCCGACAGCGGCAGGAATTTGTAGCCCGACAGACCCACCAGCAGGATGGCGATCATCAGCAGCGAGGTGGCGACCGGACGCTGGATGAAAGGCGCGGAGATATTGGCGCCGGATGATTCGGGCGAAGGAGAAACGCCGTCAGGCGGCGTGATGAGGGAATCGGTCACTGGCCACCGCCACCGCCGCCCCCGCCGCCCCCGCGACGTCCGCCGCCGCCGCCGCCGCGCTGCATTTCCGACCTGGCCTTGGAGCAATCCGCGCTGAGGCTATCGCGATTCTGGAACAGGCACATCCGCTGCTCACGTCCCGGCTGGGCCGTGGGGCACAGCTTCTTGAGATCCTCGCTGCACGACTTGGCGACCAATGCCTGCATCTGGGCGCGGCGGGCGGCACGCGCGGCATCGTCGGCGCCGGCATCCGAAGGTGCAGCGATCTTGGCGGTCTGGTTGGGAATCTCGACATCGGCGCCATCACGCAGGCGGTCGGCGCCATCGATCACCACCGTATCGCCCGGCTTCACGCCCGTCAGGACCTGAATGTTGTTGCCATCCTGCACCCCGGTGGTGACGTTGCGCTGGGTCACGGTTTTTTCCGGGGTGACGACAAAGACAAAGCTGCCGTCGGCGCCGCGCTGGATGGCGGCGACCGGTATCACGGTCTGGTTGTGCAGCGTATCGACCAGAAGACGGATATTCACGAACTGGGCGGGGAACAGCGCATTGTCCTTGTTGTCGAACAAGGCGCGCATCTTGACCGAACCGGTGGTGGGATCGACCACCGAGTCCACCGCCGACAGCGTGCCGCTGGCGATCTTTTTGGTCTGGGCGCGGTCATACGCGTCGGCGGCCAGGGTGGCGCCGCCGTTCAGCCGCGCCATGATCTGATTGATATTGTCTTCGGGGATGGTGAACAGCACCGACATGGGCTGGAGCTCGGTGACCACCACGATGCCGCTGGACTGGCCGGCGGTGACGATATTGCCGATATCGACCAGATGGATGCCGGCGCGGCCGGGCACTGGCGAGACGATGTTGGTGTAGCCCAGATTGATGCGGGCGGTTTCCACATTGGCCTGGTCGAGGACCACGACGCCCTCGTCGGATTTCACCAGGGCGGCCTGCGTCGCCACGATCTGGTCGGAGATGGCATTCTGCTTCTGCAGCGTCAAATAGCGCGCCATGTCGATCTTGGCGTTGGCGAGATTGGCGGTGTCGCGCGCCAGCGCGCCGCGCGACTGGTCCAGCAACGCCTGGTAGGGACGCGGATCAATCTGGGCCAGCGTGTCGCCGGCATTCACCATCTGGCCTTCGGTGAAGTTCAGCTTCACCAGCAGGCCGCCCACTTGCGGACGCACCGTGGCGGTGGCCAGCGGCGTCACCGAGCCCAGGGCATTGAGTGTCACATTGATGTCGCCATCGATGGCGCGGGCCACGTTCACCGGCTGCGCACCCTGATTGATCAGGCCGCGGCGCTGGGTGGCCTTGCCGGGATGGATCGCCCAGATCAAAAGCCCAAGCGCAGCCAGGCCAAGGGCAAACCAGAACACGCGCGACAGGCGGGGATGGCGGCCGTTCCAGCTCTTGAATCGGCCCCAGGCGCCATCGTCGGATTCCCCGGCCGCCGGCGCGGCCGTTCCGCCACGCCTGAAATCATTTGAGGAACGGTCGATATTCATCGGTCTGTCCATGTCACAAAAGGGCCGGAAAGCCCCAGGAAACTCAATATATCAAATGGGTTAGAACCGCCAAACCAAAGGCGGCGCGAACCTTATACCCCGCAACGGGTGGCGGCTGATATAGCCGCACCCACGGCAAGAAATTTGTCGGAAGTGTGCCAGCAACTGGCGCGGGCCCGGCAAGCAAGGTATGTCGGCGTCCGGCCCGAAAACCGGCCCGCAAAAAAGAACAGGCAAAGGCGTGTTTCTCGGCATTTTCCATTGGTTCGTCCACGACGCCCGCAGCTTCGTGGTCGAGACGACCCAGGCCCATCCCTATTGGTGCTTCCCGATCGCCTTTCTCATTGCTTTCACCGAAAGCTTTGTGGGCATTTCCTTCATCGTGCCCGGCACGATCCTTTTGATCACCTTGGGCGGCGTGGTGGGCGCCAGCCATATCGGCCTGTTTCCATCTTGGCTGGGCGCGGTCCTTGGATCGATCCTGGGCGACTGGATCTCCTGGTGGATCGGCTTTCACTATCATCACAAAATCGTGCATTTCCGGCTGTTCCGGCGTTTCGAGGAGCAGATCGAGAAAGCGCTGCATCTGTTTCACAACTGGGGCACCTGGGCGATTTTCATCGGCCGTTTCATGGGACCGTTCCGCGCCACCGTGCCCCTGGTGGCGGGTATGTCTGAGCTGGAGTTCTGGCCTTTCATGGTTGCCAATGCCGCATCCGCCGTAATCTGGGCCTATGTGCTGTTGGCGCCTGGAGCGGCCATATTACGGCGCATTTTCCCGTAAACCACTGATTTGAAAGTTATTTTTCGGTAAGGTCGCGCCACTGGCGTGCGCCCTGGCCCGTCTTCTGCACCTTTGCCTTGCATCCAACCCAAAATGGGACCGGCCCAAGGTTAATTGGCCGCGCCCACCCCGGCCGGATGCGGCCTGTGCGGCCGGTTTCGTACCAAATTGGGCGAAAAACCCGGCTTTTCGCTGGCCCGCCTCCTGCAACGGCCCTCTCACGGAGGCCCACCCGCATGGCCTCGCGCGCGATCAAGGCTCAGGTGAAGACCGGTCTTTATGATGTGCTGACCGGCAACGTGACCCTGAACCAGGCCCTGGCCAAGGATCCGCGCGGCGAGACTTATGTGCTGGCGACGCCCAAGCGGCCGGCCAACAGCGTCACCATGTTTGCCTCGCGTCCGATGCAACGGCTGGTGTCGGTGCTGCGCGAGGGTGCGGATTTTGTCGTGATCGATTGCGGCCCGGTGGGTGCAGGCCCCGAAGCCGGCATCATTGCGCGCCTGGCCGACGCCACGGTTCTGGTGTCCAAGCGCCAGACCTTGCACAGCCCGCTGGTGGCCAATGCCGCCAAGAGCCTTCAGAGCGCCAAGGCGGCGCCCATCGGCATCGTTATAACAAAGTAATTACCGCGGCAGTTCCGACGAGCCCATCAGGAACTCGTCCACGCCCCGCGCGCATTGCCGACCTTCCCGGATCGCCCACACCACCAGCGACTGGCCGCGGCGCATGTCGCCACAGGCAAACACCTTGGCCTTGCTGGTTTTGTAGTTGGTCAGCGGCGCTTTCACATTGCCGCGCGCGTCGAGTTCAACACCCGCCTGGTCCACCAGACCCTGCTTGACCGGACCAGTGAAGCCCATCGCCAGAAGCACCAGATCGGCCTTGAGGGTGAATTCGCTGCCTGGAACTTCGACTAGCTTCATCTGGCCGCCATCGCCCAGCTGCCAGTCCACCCGCACGCATTCCAGCGCCGTGATCTTCCCGTCTTCGCCGATGGCGCGCCTGGTCTGCACCGACCAGTCGCGATCGCAGCCTTCCTGTTGCGAAGACGAGGTGCGCAGCTTGAGCGGCCAATCCGGCCACACCAGCATCTTGTTTTCCTTCACCGGCGGCTGGGGCAGGATTTCAAACTGGGTGACCGAGGCCGCGCCATGGCGGTTGGAGGTGCCGATACAGTCAGAACCCGTGTCACCGCCGCCGATCACCACCACATGCTTGCCCTTGGCGCTGAGCGTGCCGGTGGGCGCGGCCTTGGATTCCGGATCGCCGGCGACCCGCTTGTTCTGCTGGGTGAGGAAGTCCATGGCGTAATGGATGCCGTCGAGTTCGCGGCCCGGGATCGGCAGGTCGCGCGGGGCTTCCGCGCCGCCCGACAGCACCACCGCGTCATAGTCGGCGAGCAGCATGTCCATGGAGACGGCGACACCGACTTCGACATTGGTGCGGAACACCACGCCTTCGGCTTCCATCTGGCGCATGCGGCGGTCGATCAGATGCTTTTCCATCTTGAAGTCGGGGATGCCATAGCGCAGCAGGCCGCCGATGCGGTCGGCCTTTTCAAACAAGGTGACGCTATGGCCGGCGCGCGCCAATTGCTGCGCCGCCGCCATGCCGGCGGGGCCCGAACCCACCACCGCGACCGTCTTGCCCGTCTTCCTGGGCGCCATCACAGGCTGGATCCAGCCTTCTTCCCAGGCGCGGTCCACGATCTGGCATTCGATGGTCTTGATGGTGACCGGATCGTCGATGATGTTGAGGGTGCAGGACGCCTCACATGGTGCGGGGCAGATGCGGCCGGTGAATTCCGGGAAATTGTTGGTGGAATGCAGCGTTTCCGATGCGGTACGCCACTGGTCGCGATAGACCAGATTGTTCCAGTCGGGGATCAGGTTGTTGACCGGGCAACCCTGGTGACAGAAAGGAATGCCGCAATCCATGCAGCGCGCCGCCTGCTGGCCGACCTGGGCCGGCGGCAGCGGACGCACGAATTCCATATAGTTGTGCACCCGCACATCCGGCTTTTCGGAGCTGCGGTCCTGACGTTCGATTTCGAGAAAGCCCGTGATCTTGCCCACTTTATCTTTGTCCTATCGCTTCGCTACCTGAGGACATGTCCTATTCCGCGGCGATCGCCGAGCGCGCCCTGAGATCGGCAAGCGCCTTGGCATAGTCGGTCGGCATCACCTTGACGAACTTCGCCAGCGACGCATTCCAATTGTCGAGCAGCGTTTTGGCGCGCGCCGAGCCGGTGTGCAGCAGATGCCGCTCCACCAGGATGCGCAACCGCTCGGCGTCAAAGCGCAACAGATCGCCCATGCCCGGATCGGACACGCTGACCGAACGCTGACGCGGCAAATCGGCATGCTCGGTGCCGTCGCTGGCTTCGACCTTCTCCAGCTTGACCATGGCGTGGTTCAGGCGGTTGGAGAAGCTGGCGTCCTCGTCAAGGACATAGGCCACGCCGCCCGACATGCCGGCGGCGAAATTGCGCCCCGTCTTGCCCATAACCACCACCACCCCGCCCGTCATGTATTCGCAGCCATGGTCTCCGGTGCCTTCCACCACGCAGACCGCGCCGGAATTGCGCACGGCGAAACGCTCGCCCGCCACGCCCAGGAAATAGGCTTCGCCGGCGATGGCGCCATAGAGCACGGTGTTGCCGACGATGATGTTTTCGGATGGATCGCGCGACAGACCAACCGGCGGCTTGACCACGATGCGGCCGCCCGACAGGCCCTTGCCGACATAATCGTTGCCGTCGCCCACCAGTTCCAGCGAGACGCCGCGCGCCAGGAAGGCGCCAAAGGACTGGCCGGCGGTGCCAGTGAACTTCACGCTAATCGTGTCTTCCGGCAGGCCGGCATGGCCGTGGCGCTTGGCCACTTCGCCTGACAGCATGGCGCCGACGGTGCGATCCACATTGCGCACGCTGCGTTCCAGCCGCACCGGCTGACCGTTCTCGATCGAAGGCAGGCTGGCGGCGATCAGGTCGTGATCCAGCGCCGATTCCAGGCCATGATTCTGCTTCTCGCGATTGTGGATGGCCACGCCTGGCTTGGGCGTGACGCTGTAGAGGATGCGCGACAGGTCGATCCCCTTGGCCTTCCAGTGCGACACCGCCTTGGTCATGTTGAGCTTGTCGACCCGGCCGATCATCTCATTGACGGTCTTGAAGCCGAGGGCCGCCATGATCTCGCGCAGCTCTTCGGCCACAAAGAAGAAATAGTTGATCACATGCTCGGGCTGGCCGGTAAAGCGCTTGCGCAAGACCGGGTCTTGCGTCGCCACGCCCACCGGGCAGGTGTTGAGATGGCACTTGCGCATCATGATGCAGCCCGAGGCGATCAAGGGCGCGGTGGCGAAGCCGAATTCGTCGGCGCCAAGCAGGGCACCGATGGCGACATCGCGGCCGGTGCGAAGACCGCCATCGACCTGGACTGCGATGCGGCCGCGCAAGCCGTTCAGCACCAGGGTCTGCTGGGTCTCGGCCAGGCCGATTTCCCACGGGCTGCCGGCATGGGTGAGCGAAGTCAGCGGGGATGCGCCGGTGCCGCCTTCGAAGCCGGAAATGGTGACATGGTCGGCGCGGCACTTGGCGACACCGGCCGCAACCGTACCCACACCCACTTCCGACACCAGCTTGACCGAGATGCGGGCCTTCTGGTTGACACTCTTGAGGTCGCGGATCAGCTGCGCCAGGTCTTCGATGGAATAGATGTCGTGATGCGGCGGCGGCGAAATCAGGCCAACGCCGGGCGTGGAATGCCGCACCTTGGCAATATTGGCGTCCACCTTGTGGCCAGGCAGCTGGCCGCCTTCGCCCGGCTTGGCACCTTGCGCCATCTTGATCTGGATGTCGTCGGCATTGACCAGATATTCGGCGGTGACGCCGAAACGGCCCGACGCCACCTGCTTGATCGCCGAGCGCATGGAATCGCCATTGGCCAGCGGCTTGAAACGGTCGGATTCCTCGCCGCCCTCACCCGTGTTGGAGCGGCCGCCAATACGATTCATGGCGATGGCGAGATTGGTATGGGCCTCGCGGCTGATCGAGCCGAAGCTCATCGCGCCGGTGGAGAAACGCTTGACGATCTCGTTCGCCGGCTCGACCTCGTCCAGGGGCACGCTGTCGCCGGTCTTGAATTCCATCAGCCCGCGCAGAGTGAGAAACCGCTCGCTTTGCTGGTTGATCTGATCGGCAAACAACTGGTACTCGGCCGGATTATTGCCGCGCACCGCATGCTGCAGCCGTGACACCGAATCCGGCGTCCAGGCATGGTCTTCGCCGCGCAGGCGGAAGGCATAATCGCCGCCCACATCCAGCATGTTGCGATAGATGGGATTTTCGCCGAACGCGTCGCGATGACGGCGCACGCATTCCTCGGCGATCTGCTTGATGCCAACACCCTCGATGGTGGTGGCGGTGCCGGTGAAGTATTTACCGATGAAGTCGCTGGACAGGCCGACGGCGTCGAAGATCTGCGCGCCGCAATAGGACTGATAGGTGGAGATGCCCATCTTGGACATCACCTTGAGAATGCCCTTGCCCACCGCCTTGATATAGTTCTTCTGGACTTCGTAAGGCTTGAGCGAAAGGCCCTGACGCACCCGGATCTGCTCCAAGGTCTCAAACGCCAGATAGGGATTGATGGCTTCCGCGCCATAGCCCGCCAGCACGCAGAAGTGATGGACTTCGCGTGCCTCACCGGTTTCCACAACAAGTCCGGTCTGCATGCGCAGGCCCTGGCGCACCAGATGATGATGCACGGCCGCGGTGGCCAGCGCCGCGGGGATAGCGACGCGGTCGGTGGAAACGGCGCGATCCGACAGGATCAGGATGTTGTTGTCCGCCAGAACCGCATCGGTGGCGTTGAGGCAGATGCGCTGCACGGCGTTGCTGAGGCCATCCGCACCTTCCGGCGCCGGCCAGGTGCAGTCGATGGTGGCGGTGCGAAACGCCCCGTCCACCAGTTCGGAAATCGAACGGATTTTTTCCACATCGGCGTTGGTCAGGACCGGCTGGGTGACTTCCAGGCGCTTGTGCGCGCCGGCGTCGCGGCCGAGCAGATTGGGACGCGGCCCGATCATGGAGACCAGGCTCATCACAAGTTCTTCGCGGATCGGATCGATCGGCGGATTGGTGACCTGGGCAAAGTTCTGCTTGAAGTAATTGTAGAGCAGCTTGGGCTTCTTCGACAGCACCGCGATCGGCGTGTCGGCGCCCATGGAACCGATCGGATCGTCGCCGGCGGTCGCCATCGGCTCCAGGAAGAATTGCAGATCTTCCTGGGTGTAGCCAAAGGCCTGCTGGGAATCGAGCAGGGTCGAGGGATCGTTTGCCTTGGCGCGATGGTCTTCCGGCAAGTCGGGCAGGTCTTCCAGCTTGAACTGGGCGGCCTTCAACCAGTCTTCATAGGGCTCGGCGGCGGAGAACTTCTTCTTGATCTCCTCGTCCTCGACGATGCGGCCTTCCTCGAAATCGATCAGCAGCATCTTGCCGGGCTGCAGACGCCATTTGCGCTTGATCTTGTCTTCCGGCACCGGGATCACGCCCGATTCCGAGGCCAGGATCACCAGATCGTCTTCGGTGACGATATAGCGCGCAGGCCGCAGGCCGTTGCGGTCAAGCGTGGCGCCGATCTGGCGGCCATCGGTGAAAGCGATCGCCGCAGGGCCGTCCCATGGCTCCATCAGGGCTGCATGATATTCGTAGAACGCCTTGCGCTTGGCATCCATGCCCTTGTTGCCGGCCCAGGCTTCCGGGATCAGCATCATTACGGCATGGGCGAGCGGATAGCCGCCCGCGACCAGAAGCTCCAGCGCATTGTCGAGACAGGCGGTGTCGGACTGGCCATGCGGGATCAGTGGCCACATCTTGTCGAGATCAGGACCCAGCAGTTCCGATTCCATGCCGCGGCGGCGCGCATTCATCCAGTTGACGTTGCCGCGCACGGTGTTGATCTCGCCATTGTGGGCGATATAGCGATAGGGATGCGCCAGCTTCCAGGACGGGAAGGTGTTGGTGGAGAAACGCTGATGCACCAGCGCCACCGCCGAGACGGTGAGCGGGTTCTGCAGATCACGATAGAAGCGGCCCACATCGTGCGCGAGCAAGAGGCCTTTATAGACCACCGTGCGGGTGGAAAGGCTGGGCATGTAAAGCTCTTGAATGGCAGGCAGCTTGTGCTTCTTGGACAGAGCGGCCAGCGGGTTCTGCGCCTGCTTCCTGATGGTCAGCAGTTTGCGCTCGAACTGGTCCTGGTCCTTGATGTGCGGTCCCGCGGCGATGATCGCCTGGCGGATCAGCGGCATGCCATCGAGCACAGTCTTGCCGAGCCCTGCGGGGTCGGTCGGCACATCGCGCCAGCCGAGCAGCTTCTGGCCTTCGACCTTGATGAAATGTTCGAACTGCTTGACCACGATTTCGCGCGCCTTGGCTTCGCGCGGCAAAAAGCACATGGCCACGGCATACTGGCCGGGCGGCGGCAGGGTGACGCCGGTCTCTTTCGCCCAATCGCGAAACAAGGGATCGGGAATCTGGATCAGGATGCCGGCGCCATCGCCCACCAGCGGATCGGCGCCCACCGCGCCGCGATGGTCAAGATTGATCAGGAGCTGAAGACCCAGCCCGATGATCTCGTGCGAGCGCGCGCCCTTGATGTTGGCGACAAAGCCGACGCCGCAGGCGTCATGCTCGTTGCGGGGGTCGTAAAGACCCTGTTTCGCCGGCAAGTCCATTTCTACCCCAACCACGGTACATTCAGGCGCAATTGCCCCGGCCTCTCAAAGAAAGCCAAAGGAAACGCCCGTTTCTTAGAATTACCCGGCATGTGAACACGTCGCCAGTTGCGGCGCAACATGCCAGATACGCGCTGGGTAAATGCGTGCGCAGGCGAGGACGCGGGATTGACTCTTTTGGGTGCCCGGGCATTATAGAACACATCATGAACAACATGGCAAAACTGGAGGGATTACGCCATTCCTTGGCACGCTATGGCCTGCCGCGCGACCGGCCACCCGTGCCTCTGGGGTGCGGCTCTGTGGACGCTGTGCTGGGCGGGGGCTTGCGGCCCGGCGCACTGCACGAAGTTTTCGCGCGCGGCTGGGGCTCAAACGGCTTTGGTGTGCTGCTGGCGATGCTGGCGGCGGGAACAAAACCGCTGTTCTGGGTACACCCCGATTACGAGGCGATGGAATATGGCGCCCTTTCGCCGGGCGGCCTTGTGGAACTGGGCGGAGATCCGCGCCAGCTGGTGATGGTGAGGGCCCGCAGTCCCGCCGATGCCCTGTCGGCGGCAAGCGACATCCTGGCGTGTGCGCATGTGGGCGCGTTACTGCTCGAACTGGAAGGCGACCCCAAATGCCTGGACCTGGTCGCCAGCCGCAGGCTGGTACTGGCGGCGCAAGAAAGCGGCGTCACGGCCATCATGCTGCGCTGTGGCGCGCAGCTCGAGCCCAGCGCCGCCCTGACCCGCTGGCAAGTAGCGAGCGCGTCCTCATCGCCGTTGGATGACGATTGGGGCGCGCCGGTTTTTGACGTTCAGCTTGTCCGCCATCGTGCCGGCGGGCTGGGACGCTTTCTTCTCACATGGAATATCGAACATGGCTGCTTCGACACGGCGGATACTGGCGCTGTGGCTGCCGCGCCTGCCGACAGACAGGCTTATCCGCAAAGCAGGCGCGCGATCTGAAGCGCCGCTGGTGATCAGCCAGAAGGCGAATAACGCACTTCAGGTTCATGCCCTGGAAGCGCGGGCGCAGACGCTTGGTCTTTATAAAGGCCAGCCCCTGGCCAATGCCCGCGCCATGGTGCAGCCGCTTGCCATTGTGCCTGCCGACGAGAAAGCCGATGCGGTGCTTGTGGAAGGCATCGCCGACTGGTGTGACCGCTTCACCCCGCTGGCAAGCCTGGATTCACCAGACGGCCTGTTGCTCGACATTACCGGCGCGGCGCATCTGTTCGGTGGCGAGACGGCGATGCTGGCAACTGTCACCCAAAGCATTGCCCGGCAGGGTTTTGCCGTACAGGGCGCGATCGCCGGCACATCGCTGGCGGCCCATGCGCTGGCGCGTTACGTGCCCGGCACCATCACGCCACGCGGCAAAGACGCTGAAGCCGTGACGCCACTGCCCATCACGGCGCTGGAATGCGGTGACAAAAGCCTGCGCGCCCTGCGTCATGCTGGTCTCAAGACCATAGGTCAGGTGGGGACGCGTCTTCACAGCGAATTGTCCGAACGTCTGGGCGCAGATTTCGTCACCCGGCTGAAGGTGATGCTGGGCGCGGAGGAAAAACCACTTCAGCCGCGCCGCGCTTTGCCCGACCTGATGGCCGAGCAGCGCTTCGCCGAACCCATTGTCACCGAAGAGACGATCGTCGCATCGCTGCTGCAGCTGGCGCAGCATTTAGGCGAGATACTGGAACGCCAAGGCCGCGGCGCGCGGATGCTGGAAGCGGCCTTCTTTCGGGTCGACGGCAAGGTGGCGCGCATCACGGTGCGGACCGGCGAACCCTTGCGCGATCCCAAGGTGATTCTGCGGCTGCTCCGCCAGCGGCTGGACGCGCTGGCCGATCCGCTGGACCCCGGTTTCGGCTTCGACCTGATCCGGCTGGAAGCGCTGCTGGCGGAAGAGACCAGGCCCGCCACCATCAGTTTTGACAGCAACGAGAATGCGCGGCGCCAGATCGGCTTTCTGGTCGACCGGCTGGCGGCGCGCTTTGGCGATGCCCGCGTGCAGCGTTTTGTGCCGCAGGACACCCACATCCCGGAAGCGGCCAGCGTCGCCGTGCCGGCGCAGGATAGCGATTTCGCACAACAAAACTGGAGCCTGAAACGGCGGCCGGGCGATCCGCCGCGCCGGCCGCTGCGGCTGCTGGGAAAGCCGGAAGAAATCTCTGCCGTTCTTGCCTCCGTGCCGGACGGCCCGCCCAGCCGTTTCCGCTGGCGGCGGGCGCAATTCGATGTCGCACGCGCCGAAGGCCCCGAACGCATCGCCATGGAGTGGTGGAGAAGGAGCGTTGGCGAAAGCCAGAGCGACCAAAATAAAGCTGGTCTCACACGCGACTATTTCCGGGTGGAAACACGCGACGGCCAGCGCTTCTGGCTCTACCGCGACGGGCTTTATCAACAAAACGGACTGGCGCCGCGCTGGTATCTGCAGGGCCTGTTCGCATGAGCTATGCCGAACTCGCCGTCACCACAAATTTCTCGTTCCTGCGCGGCGCATCCCACCCCCAGGAATTCGTGACCCAGGCGCAAGCCCTGGGCTATGCCGCCATCGGCATCGCCGACCGCAATAGCCTGGCAGGCGTGGTGCGCGCCTATGGCGAATGGAAGGGGATGGAAGGCGCGCGCCCGCAGCTTCTGGTCGGCGCGCGTCTGGTTTTCCGCGATGGCACGCCGGACATTCTGGCCTATCCCAAAAACCGCAAAGCCTATGGCCGGCTGTCGCGGCTGTTGTCCATCGGCAAGCTGCGCGCCCAAAAAGGCGAATGCCTGCTCGATTTCGCAGACCTTCTGGACTATCGGCGCGGGCTGCAACTGATCGTGATGCCGCCGCTGAATCCGGAAAGCATCAAACCGGTCCTGGCCCGGCTGGGGTCTAACACATGGCTGGCGGCGTCCATGCTCTATAGCGGCGAGGACCGCCGCTGCCTGCGCGATCTTGCGAAACTGGCGCGCACCGCGCGTGTGCCGCTGATCGCGGTCAATGACGCGCTGTATCATCATGTCGAACGGCGCCAACTCCAGGATGTGGTCACCTGCATCCGCGAGCATGTGACCCTGAAAGACGCCGGCAAAAGACTTGAGGCCAATGCCGAGCGACATCTGAAGCCGGCGAAAGAAATGCAGCGGCTGTTCCGCGATTGCCCCGAAGCGGTGGCCGAAACCCTGTGTTTTGCGCGGGGCATCAGCTTCACCCTGGCGGAACTCGGCCAGCGCTATCCGCGTGAGCCGGTGCCGCGCGGCAAGACCGCCGACCAGCATCTGCGCGATCTCACCCAAGCCGGTCTGAAGGGACGCTATCCGCAAGGCGTGCCGCAAAAGATCGCCGATATCGCGGAAAAAGAGCTGCGCTTTATCGCCGAAGGCCATATCGCGCATTATTTCCTCACCGTGCACGACATTGTGCGGTTCGCCCGCGCGCAGAACATTCTCTGCCAGGGCCGCGGGTCGGCGGCGAATTCGGTGGTCTGTTACGCCATCGGTGTCACCGCCGTGGACCCCACCGAAGTCGAGGTATTGTTCGAACGCTTCCTCAACACCAATCGCCGCGAACCGCCCGACATTGACGTGGATTTCGAGCATGAGCGGCGGGAGGAAGTCATTCAATATATCTACCGCCGCTACGGTCATCGCCGTGCGGCATTGACCGCCACCGTCATCCACTATCGCCCGCGCAGCGCCATCCGCGAGGTGGGCAAGGTGTTCGGCCTGACCGAGGACGTCACCGGCAAGCTGGCCGGCACAGTCTGGGGCCATCATGGCGACGAGCTGGAAGAGCATCAGGTGCGCCAGGGAGACTGCGATCCCGGCAATGCGGCCGTGGATCGCGCGGTTTCCTTTGCCAATGAATTGATGGGCTTTCCCCGCCATCTTTCCCAGCATGTCGGCGGCTTTGTGCTGGCGCGTTACAAACTGGACTGGACCGTGCCCATCGGTCCCGCCGCGATGGACGACCGCTTCTTCATCGAATGGGACAAGGACGATCTCGACACCTTGGCGATCATGAAGGTCGATATCCTGGCGCTGGGCATGCTGACCTGCATCCGCAAGGCATTCGACCTCATTCATCGGCATGCGAAAAGCGGCAAAGAGAAAAAACTTGCGCTTGCCACCGTGCCGCAAAGCGATCCTGCGACCTATGACATGCTGTGCAGGGCCGACGCCATCGGCGTGTTCCAGGTGGAAAGTCGCGCCCAGATGAGCATGTTGCCCAGACTTCAGCCGCGCACCCGCTACGACCTGACCATCGAAGTGGCGATCGTGCGGCCCGGCCCGATCCAGGGCGGCATGGTGAACCCTTATCTGAAACGGCGCACCATTTTGCGCAAAGACAAGAACGCGCAATTTCCCTTTCCCGCGCCCAGCCCCAAATACGGCAGGCCGGATGAGCTGCACGCGATCCTGGACAAGACCCTGGGAATTCCCCTGTTCCAGGAACAGGCGATGCGGCTGGCCATTGTTGCGGCAAAATTCACTTCGGAGGAAGCCAATGGCCTCAGACGCGCCATGGCCACTTTCCGCCATGTCGGGACCATTCATACGTTTGAGCAGAAATTCGTCGGCCGCATGGTGGCACGCGGCTATGATGGGGCCTTCGCGCAAAACTGCTTTGAACAGATCAAGGGCTTCGGCAGTTACGGCTTTCCCGAAAGCCATGCCGCCAGCTTCGCGCTGCTGGTCTATGTTTCGGCCTGGATCAAGAAGCATTATCCGGCCGCCTTTGCCGGCGCCCTGCTCAATTCCCAGCCCATGGGCTTTTACGCGCCGGCGGAAATCGTGCGCTGCGCGCGTGAGCATGACGTCATCGTGCTGGCGCCCGATGCCGCTTTCAGCGACTGGGACAGCACGTTGGAGCGCAACGCGGTGGGCGAATTATGCCTGCGACTCGGCTTGCGCCAGATCGATGGCTTTGCCGAAAGCCACGCCCGCATCGTCATGGAAGAACGCAGTTATGGCTATCCAAGTTTCGCTGATTTCGCCCGCCGTACCGCACTGCCCAAGCGTGCCTTGATTACACTCGCGGAGGCCGATGCCTTCCGGGGCTTTGGCCTGGACCGGCGCGAGGGCCTGTGGGCGGTGCGCCGGCTGCCCGATGATTCGCCCTTGCCCCTGTTCGCCCATGAAGGAAACAGGGGCGCCACACCGGAGATGGGGGCGGAAAATATCGCGCCCCTGCCGCGCATGCCCGACAGCCAGCAAGTGGTTGCCGATTACCAGACATTGCGCCTTTCCCTGAAAGGCTATCCCACCCAGTTCCTGCGGCCCCTATTCGATGCCGAACAGATCACGTCCTGCGCCGGGCTGGCCGCGCTGCCCGATGGCGCACGCGCCCGGGTGGCCGGCGTGGTGCTGGTGCGCCAACGTCCCGGCGAAGGCACCGCTATCTTCATCACCCTGAGTGATGAGACCGGCATCGCCAATCTGGTGTTGTGGGAAAGCCGCTTTGCCGCTCTGCGCAAGGAAGTGATGGGCGCGCGCCTGCTGCTGGCGGAAGGCAAGGTGCAGAAGAGCCCGGAAGGTGTGCTGCATCTGATGGTGGAGAATCTGATCGACCGCAGCGCCGACCTCAGCCGCCTGTATGCAGATGAAGCCCCTTTGCCCGCGCCCACGCACATGAAAGTAAAAGGGGGCCATCCCAGCAACGTGCGGGTTTTGCCGCCTTCGCGCGACTTTCACTGAAAAGCCTTCGGCAAATAGGCCGCATAGGTCCTTCGTGACCCAGACCAAGCCTTTCCCCTATGATTGCGCCAGCAACGCATGGGGACAGGGATGGAGCGCAACTGGGCGCATTGGCCGGAAAGCCGGTTGACGGGCGTCACCCTGATTGCCGCTGCCCTGATGCTGGCCACACCGCTGTGGTGTGTGTGGGCGCCGGCCATGCCCGACTATCCCGCCCATCTGGCCAGCTTTGCCCTGATCGAACAGGGCACCGGCAATGCCATCTATCACCTGCACTGGGCTTTTGTGCCCAACCTGGCGTCGGAAGTGCTGGTGCCCTGGCTGGCGCATCTGACCGGACTGGTGGCGGCGACCAAGCTGTTTCTCACAGCCGCGATCTTTCTGTGGGTGCTGGGGCCAGGCGCGGTGCATCGCGCGCTTTACGGCCGCACCGGCATCGCGCCCCTGTTCGGCTCTTTCTTTGCCTACAATGCCAATTTCATCTGGGGGTTCTTCAACTATTACTTTTCTGCCGGCCTGAGCTTCGCAATCTTCGCGGCCTGGATTGGTGAGGAGCGGCGCGCAGGGCGCGTGAGCGGGTCCAGTGGACCCGCGAAAGCGACGAACGCCGCGAGCTTGAGCGAGCGGCCGATGGTCCTTGCGGCCTTCACCCTCGCCGTCACCTTTCTGTATTTCTGCCATGTCTTTGCCGCTGCCAGCCTGCTGTTGATGATCGCCGGCTTTGAAGTGGCGCAGAACATTCGCCTGGAAAATCGCAATCTGATGGCGCTGGGCCGCCGCGCCTTTCGCGTGGCGCTGCTCTATATCCCCGCCGGCTTCGCCTTCCTCTTTCTCAAGCCGCATAGCGAAGGCGACGATGCGGTCATCTTCGATCTGGCCGACACCATGCTCGACCGGTTTGAAAGCCTGGTACAGCACGCCTTTGACGACAGCGCCTATGTCTTGCCGATCGCGCTGTTCGCCGGCCTGGCAACGGCGCTTTACTTCCGAAAGGCGCGCATCCATCCCGCCATGTGGGGAACGCTTGGCCTGCTGCTGCTGGGCGCGATCTTCGCGCCGGAATGGGCGTTCGGCGGCTGGGCGGTGCATTTGCGCCTGCCGGCCGTGTTCGGCGCCATGCTGTTTGCGTCCGCCGAACTGCGCATGAAGCCCGCTACTCGCACGGCTTTGGTGGCGCTGGCGCTGGTGATGATCGGCTGGTGCGCGTTTACCCTGGCGCAAAGCTGGCTGGGCTATGACCGGCACTTCCGGGAATTTCAGGCGGCGCTGGAAGAAGTGCCGCGCGGTTCGCGCATGCTGACCGTACTGGATGGCGATGCCATCGGCGATCGGCCCGATCAGCCGTACTGGCACATGGCGGAATTCGCGGTGCCCGAGCGCGGCGTGTTCACGCCGCTGTTGTTCACGACCAAGGGCCAGCATGTGGTTCAGCTCAATCCGCCTTACGACAAATATGCGGCCGCCTCTGCCCAGCAGGGCTCGCCGCCCGATGTGGATGAGCTGGGCTTCCTGGCCGCGGGTCAGATGGATGCCGATGAAGACATCCAGGACGACATGCCTTACCTGAACCATTTCCAATGCCACTTCGATATCGCGGTGGTGGTGCATCTGGATGGCAAACGCACGCCGGTGCCGCCGATGCTGCGCCTGCGCCACGCCGGCACGTTCTTTTCCTTCTACGACATCCTGCCCGACCGGTCTTGCCGCCGATGAGCCCCCGGCTGTCCGCAAGCCTGGTCTGGGGGTCCATTGCGGCGATGACGCTGGTCACGCTCGCGCTTCTGGCGCGCAACATTCTGACGATCTGGGTCCATGTGCCGCTGGATCCCAATGAGGGCTGGAACGGCGCCCATGCGCTGGCGGTGCTTGCCGGGCATGGCCTTTATCCGTCGCCACAGGCCTTGATGGTCAACAACTATCCGCCTCTATCCTTCTACCTGGTTGCAGGCGTAGCCCGGCATGGCGCAGATGTGATTGTGGTTGGGCGCTGGATCGCGCTGGCCGCTTATCTGGCGACGGCCGCTGGAGTCGCGGGTGTGCTGCAACAGATGAAATGCGGGCCGGATGCCGCCGCACTGGGCGCGCTGTTTTTCACCACCCTTGTTCTGGTCACCAGCGACTATGCCGGCATCGACGACCCGCAACTCCTGGGCCATGCCGTCCAGTTAGGCGCCCTGGTGCTTCTTCTGCGCGAGCGGATCGTCGCCGCCGCATTGCTGTTCGCGGTCAGCCTGTTCATCAAACACAATCTCCTGGCCCTGCCTCTGGCAACCGGTCTGTGGCTGCTGATACAGGATCGCCGTGCGGGGATTCATTTTCTGCTCTGGGGCATGGCCTTTACACTGACCGGGCTTGTTCTGTTCCAGCTCGGCTTTGGCACCAGCCTGATCGCGCAATTGATGTCGCCACGCCTGTCCTCGCTTGCCAATGTCGGGGCCGCGCTCGCGCACCTGTGGTGGATCGTGCTGCCGGTTATCGCGATGGCGGGCCTGTGGGCGGACCGCACAAGCCTGTTCTGCACCCTTTATGCCGGCGTGGCGCTGGTGCTGGGACTTATTTTTGCTGCCGGCGATGGCGTCGATGCGAATGCCTTTTTCGATTCGGGCATCGCGCTGTCCTTGGCGCTGGGCCTGGTGGTGGAGCGTGGCCGCTGGCCGATGCTGGCAGCGGCCAGCGCGGTGCCGTTGCTGGTTTTCCTGGCGGTGAATTTTCAGAACAACAACTTTTTCTTCACCCGCGATTTCATCCGGCAATCGGCACGCGACATCGCCTTTTTGAAAAGCCGCAGCGGCCCTGCCCTCTGCGATCAGCTCTCGCTGTGCCTGTGGGCCGACAAGGGTGCGCAAGTCGATGTTTTCAATATCGGCGAAGCGATCAAGGCGGGCGCGCGCGATTCCAAAGTGCTGACCGGCATGATCAATGATCGTAGCTTCGCCACAATCCAGCTTATCGACAGGGATGGTTTGGGCCCGGATGTGCGCGGCGCCATTGAAAAGAACTACCGTGCCGATCACAGCGACGACAACGGCACTTTTCTTGTGCCAGCTACGCGCGCGCCTTGACGGTGCCGTGCCGCTCCAGCTTGCCCCAGCCCACAAAGGGGCCGCGCAGCGCCGTCCACAGCGAGCGCACCACCACGTAATACATGATCTGGCGATAACCGAAACGCTGCAACGGCAGCCACCATAACAGCCGCCAGTCCTCGCCCTTTTCCATCACAAAACCGGCCATCGCCGCCAGCACATCGACAAAGATGAAGACGATATAATAGATGCCGACGATGCGCAGATTGTCGCCCGTATAGGTGCCGACATGCTGGGTGTAGTTGATGTATTCCGCCGCCAGCTGCCACACCAGCAACAGATCCGCCACCGGCGCGAGCGTGGTGAGCAGGATCTGGAACAGCCAGACCTGGGGCAGCGCCACCAGGCCCAGCTCGCCATATTCGGGATTGAAGGTGATGCTGCGATACTTCCACAGGCATTGCAGCGTGCCATAGGCCCAGCGGAACCGCTGCTTGGCCAACCCGCTCACCGTGGCGGGCGCCTCGGTCCAGGCGACGGCGTCGGGATCAAACTGCACCCGGTAGCCCTCGGTCTGGATGGCGATGGTGAGATCCTGGTCTTCCGCCAGCGTGTCGGCAGGGAACCCACCCAGCGCCAGCAGCACATCGCGCCGCCAGGCGCCGACCGCGCCGGGCACCACTGTCAGCGTATCCAGCGCCGACAGCGCGCGGCGCTCCAGATTCTGCGCCACGATATATTCCAGCGCCTGCCAGCGGGTGATCATGTTGATGCGGTTGCCGACCTTGGCATTGCCCGCAACCGCGCCGATGGTGGGATCGGTGAACCAGCGCACCAGCCGCGAGATGGTGGTCGATTCGAACTGGGTGTCCGCGTCCAGCGCCACCACCACGTCGCTGCGGGCATTGGCCAGCCCCACATTCAGCGCATTGGCCTTGCCGCCATTGGGAATCGAGATTACCCCCACCCGCCGCTCGCGCATGAAATGGGAGCGCGCGATATAGGCGGTATGATCCTTGGAGCCATCATCGATCACCAGCACTTCCATATTGGGATAGTCGCTGGCGAGAATCCGCTCGATGGTGGTGACAATCACCTTCTCTTCATTGAAGGCCGGGATCAGTACAGTCACCGCCGGCGGCGCACCGATGCCGGGCGCAGGTGTCCCCGATCCTTTGATCCGCTTCCACAGCGCCAGACCGACAAGCACAAACAGCCGCGCCACGCCCAGCACGATCGCACCCAGGAAACAGTAATAGAGGAACTGCGAGACATAGCTGATGGTCAAAAACACTGCCCGGTCGGCATAAAGCGAGATCGAGAAAGGCAGGCGCGGCATCACATCATCGCGTTTGAAGCCGCCCAGTTCTGACAAGGGCACAAAGGTGTAGCCTGTGGCCCGCAAGGCATCGATCAGCTTGGGCAACAGCACCAGGGTGCGGCTGCGGTCGCCGCCGGAATCATGCATCAGCACGACATTGCCGCGCAGATCGGGATTGGGATTGTTGAGCGCCTTGAACACCAGCTGCATCATCTGGTTGACCGACAGCTGCTCCCAATCCAGCGTGTCCAGATTGGCGGTGACTTCGATATAGCCCAGTTCCTGCGCCTGCTCGATCGGTTCAATCTCGTCGGCGTCGGAGGGATTGGCGTCGGTCAGATAGGGCGAGCGGAAAAAGCGCATCGAACGGCCCGTGAGCGCCTGGAACAGCCGCTGGGTCGCGTTCAGTTCCAGCCGCACGGCCGCGGGCGGCGTATCGGCCAGGTTGGGATGGGTATAAGTGTGGTTGCCAATCTCATGGCCTTCGTCCAGCACCCTTTGCACCAGACCGGGATGGGCCTCCATATTGGAGCCGATCATGAAGAAGGCGGCGGGCACTTTCTTCTGCTTGAGGATGTCGAGAATCGCAGGCGTCCATTCCGGATCGGGCCCGTCGTCAAAGGTGATCGCCAGTTTGCCGGATAAGGCGCCCACTTTGCGGATCACATAGCTGGTGGGCAGGCTGTCATAGCGTTCGTCGACTATGTCGCCGGTCGAAGCCTCGATCGTGAGCGAGCGTACACCCACGGCAGGATCGGCTTCCACCCGCAGGATCTCGCCTTCGCCGTCGTAGTCGGGATTTTCGATATTGTTGGGAATGTGCTTCAGGCCGTCTGGCGCGGGCTGGTCATAGGGGCGGCCCATCAGCGGCAGGATGGAAGGATCCTCCAGCCCCAGCCGCCACAGCGCATAGCCGGCCGGGCGATAGGGATCGGCAGCATGGATCTGGTTAAAGGCCGTGACGCCGTCCAGGAACCAGACCTGATGTCGGGTGCCGTCATCGTCCTCATAGTTGAAATGCGGATTGTTGCTGGCCGGATCGAACAGGACGGTCGCGCTGTTGTCGCGCGCCATTGCCATCGTGTCTTCGAAGCTCTTGGGCGTGGCCGGCTTCTTGTCGGGCCAGTCATAGGCCCAGGAGCCGAACACCACGATGGTGGAATCGGCCGGCAACTGGCGCATGCGCTGATCCAGCGTCTTCTCGTACCAGTCTTCGCCGGCGATCGAACCCGGCGGTCCCTGGTCGTCCACCTGGTCGTAGGCCATCAGCATCGTGTAGTCGACGATGTTGGCATAGGTCTGATAGGGCCAGTCGTCGTCATCAAAGGGCGCGGCCTGGGCGATGATCCAGTCATGCGGCGCAAAGGCGGCCGACATGCGCGACAGAAAATCCTCCAGATCCTTGTGTGCGCCCTTGGGCACGTCCTCGAAATCGATGGTGACGCCCTGCAGCTTGTTGGCGGCGACAAAGGCCATGATCTGATCCAGCAGCTTGTCGGCGCGGGCGCGGTCGGCCAAAAGCCTGGCCAGCCCCGGACCGTCAAAGTTGCCGCTGGAGGCATTCTGGATCATCGGCAGGATGGCGACGCCGGGCTTGTTGGTCCGGATGAAATCCAGTGCGCGCTGATCCAGCCTGGTGGCGAAATCCAGGTCCGGACCATTCAGCTCCATCCAGCCCGGCACCACCCAGTCCAGATATTGGAGCGAGCGCTTGAGCGAGGGCCAGGAGGCATCATCCGGGCCGGCCCAGTTGGTATAAAAGCCGATCGCCAGCGGCCGGCCGGCTTGCGGCTTCAGGATGGCGGGCAGCACGCGGTTGGGCAGCGAACCCTGCGCCCGGTGCAGCCGGGCAATGTCTTCCAGCCGGCGCTTGCGGGCGGCCTGTGCCAGCCGCTCGGCACGGGCGAGCAGGCCGGGCTTCTGGGCGCGCTTCTCCAGCTGGGCCGGAGCGGCGGACGTGGCCCGCCCGGGAAAATCCAGCCCGTTCACCCTGGGCGACAGCACAAGGCTGGTGATGAAGCCGACCAGAATCAACAGAGCCGAAAGGCTGACCGCCCAGGTCAAAACCCGGATGCGGGCCGCGCGGCGCCCCGACTCGTCAAAGAAGATCGGCTTGTTGGACATCGCCTTTTGATACAGTGCGGACCCGATACCGGCAATTGTGTGACATGGGGCCTTCGGGCGCGAGGGCCCGCGCTCCGGCGCGTCAAGGCGTCGCCATCTCCCGGACCCGCATGGCGTCATGGCGCGTTCATGCTAAGGGTGACCAGAACGATTCAGGTGGGAAGAACGTGGCCTCTTATAATTGTGCGAAGTGTCCGGGCTATTGCTGCTCCTATCCCCTGATCCCGCTCAAGAAGCATGATGTGCAGCGGCTGGCCGATCATTTCGGCCTGAGCTTCGAGGCCGCGCGCAAGAAGTTCACCAAGGTCGACGGCGAGGAGCCCTTCGCCATGCGCCGCAAGGCCGATACCCATTTCGGCAAGATCTGCCGCTTCTTTGACACCGACAAGCGCAGCTGCACCATCTATAAGGCGCGCCCCACCATCTGCCGCGAATATCCGGGCGGCGGTTGCGGCTACTACAGCTTCCTGATGGCGGAGCGCAATTCCCAGGAAGACCCCGAGCACGTCGCCTCAACCTGGAATGTGTGAACATGCTGCGCTGCAATAGCTAAGCGCCCGGCTTTCTTCACAAAAAAGCCTTTCCACCGCATGACAGCGGAGGATTTCCTGCTCTAAGGTCGAACCCGCGAAATAAAGGGGTGCCCGCTTTTTGGGCGCGAACTGGGGGGCATGAAATGACTTGGGCACAGAATTACGATCCGCTGCACAATACGGTGCTGTCGACGGTGGTGGCGGCGGTTCCGATCCTGCTGCTGCTGGTTCTGATTGCCACCAACAAGGTCAAGACCTATTGGGCGGCGCTGATCGCGCTGGCCCTGACCTTCGTGATCGCGGTCTATGTCTTCACCATGCCGGCCGACATGGCGGCCAAGTCCGCCACCCTGGGCGCAGTTAACGGCTTCTGGACCATCGGCTGGATCATCTTGAACGTCATTTTCCTTTATAACCTGACCAAGGAAAAAGGCCTGTTTCAGATCTTCCAGCATTCGCTGGGCCGGGTCACCGCCGACCGGCGGCTGCAGATCCTGCTGATCCCCTTCTGCTTCGGCGCCTTCTTCGAGGGTGCGGCCGGCTTCGGCACCCCCGTCGCGGTGTGCTCGGCCATGCTGATGGGCCTGGGCTTCTCGCCGCTGACCTCCGCCGCCATGGCGCTGTTCGCCAATACCGCAACCGTTGCCTTTGGCGCCATCGGCGCGCCGATCAACGGTCTGGCCCAGTCCACCGGCATCGACCCGCTGCTTCTTGGCAAAGCCATCGGCATTCAGTCGGTGCCGTTCTCGATCATCATCCCGTTCTACATGCTGTGGGTGTTCTGCGGCTGGAAGAAGACCATGGAAGTCTTGCCGGCGATCCTGGTGGCGGCCTTGTCCTTCACTATCCCGCAGTTCCTGATCTCCTACTACGTCAACCCCTATATCGTGGACGTGGCCTCGGGCGGGATTTCGCTGGCGTCTCTGGTGCTGTTCCTCAGGGTGTGGAAGCCGGCCAATGTGATCACCGACACGGCCATGCGCTTCCGCGACGATTCCCATGACGAAGTAAAAAAGCCGGAACCCTTGGCAGAACTTCCCACCGGCAAGCAAGTTTTCCATTCCTGGCTGCCCTGGGTGATCCTCTGTGCCGTGCTTGCCTTCTGGGCCAGCCCGTTCTGGAAGACCCTGGGCAACAAGCTGTTTGACCCCATCTATCACGTGCCGGGCCTGGACAAGCTGATCCTGGCGGTGCCGCCGGTCGTCACCAAGATCACGCCACAGGCGGGCGTGCTGAGCTGGCAGATCCTCACCTATTCGGGCACCGGGGTGCTGGTGTCGGGCATCATCGCCGGCCTGGTGATGGGCTTCTCGCCGATACAGCTGGTGAAGAACTGGTTCAAGACCATCTACATCGTGCGCTTCCCGCTGATCGCCATTGTGCTGATGCTGTCCCTGGCCACCCTGACCGGGACCTCGGGCATCCAGAGCACGCTGGGCCTGGCCTTTGCCGCGACCGGCAAGCTGTTTCCCTTCTTCAGCGCTGTGCTGGGCTGGCTGGGCGTGGCGGCGACGGGCTCGGACACCTCGGCCAACGTGCTGTTCGGCGGCCTTCAGGTGGTGGCAGCCCAGCATGCCGGCTTCAATCCGCTGCTGATGGCGGCGGCCAATTCTACCGGCGGCTGCATGGGCAAGATCATCGCCATCGCCTCCATCGTCATCGCGGTGGCGGCGACCGGCTGGCAGGGCAGCGAGGGCAAGATTCTGCGCTTCGTCCTGCCCAGCGCCATCTTGATGGGCACGCTGGTGGGCCTGTTTGTGATGCTGCAGGCCTATGTCTATCCCTTCACCCTGACGGTGCCCGGCCTGAACTGAGCCGGCCAAATCGTCGCAAGCCAAAGGCCGGGCCCTCGCAGGTCCGGCCTTTTGTTTTTGACCCCAACTTCGGGGCCCACTAGGCTTGGCCTTCATCCATGAAAAGCCATCCCCATGTCTGACCGCATCGAAAAGCACGGGCTGAAAGTCAGCCCCGCCCTTTATGCCTTCGTCGAGAAGGAAGCCCTGCCCGGAAGCGGCGTAGACCCCGACACGTTCTGGGCTGGCTTCGCGGCCCTGGCGGTGAAGCTGATGCCGCAGAACCGGGCACTTTTGGCCGAGCGCGACCGGCTGCAGGCCGCGATCGACACATGGCACAAGGATCATCCGGCCAAGCCGATCGACCAGGCCGCCTACACCGCTTTCCTGAGAGAGATCGGCTATCTGCAGCCGGAAGGCCCGGACTTCCACATCGGCACCGCCAATGTGGACCCGGAAATCGCTACCGTGGCCGGCCCGCAGCTGGTGGTGCCGCTAACCAATGCGCGCTTTGCGCTCAACGCCGCCAACGCCCGCTGGGGCAGCCTGTATGACGCGCTCTATGGCACGGACGCGATCCCACAGGAAGGCGAACTCGCGGCTGGCAAGGGCTACAATGCCAAGCGCGGCGACAAGGTGATCGAATTCGCGCGCGCCGCGCTGGACCAGGCAGCACCCCTGGCCAGCGGTTCCTGGAAAGACATCACGGGGATCTCTGTCGAAGGTGGCGCGCTCAAGCCGGCGTTGAAGGACCCGTCCCAGTTCAAGGGCACCATCGGTGATGCCGCATCGCCCAGCACAATCCTCCTGGGCCATAACGGCCTGCATATCGAAGTCCATGTCGACCGCAGCCATGTGATCGGCAAGACCGACAAGGCGGGCATCAGCGATGTGGTGCTGGAATCGGCCATCACCACCATCATGGACTGCGAGGATTCCATCGCCGCGGTCGATGCCGAAGACAAGGCTGGCGCCTATCGCAACTGGCTGGGGCTGATGAACGGCACCTTGACCGCCAGCTTTGAAAAGGGCGGCAAGACCTTGCAACGCGCCGCCAATCCTGACCGCGACTACACCGCGCCGGCCGGCGGCAAAGTCACCCTGCCCGGCCGCAGCCTGCTCTTCATCCGCAATGTCGGTCACCTGATGACCAGCGACGCCATCCTGCTGCCGTCTGAAAACGGGAATGGCGTCAGCGAGATCGGCGAGGGCCTGATGGACGGCGTGGTCACCAGCCTGGTGGCGCTGCATGACATCAAGGGCCGGCGTGCCAACAGCCGCAAGGGCAGTATCTATATCGTCAAGCCCAAGATGCATGGCCCTGCCGAAGTGGCCTTCACCGGCGCGATCTTCGACGGCGTGGAAGACATTTTGGGTCTCGAACGCAACACCATCAAGCTGGGCATCATGGATGAGGAGCGCCGCACCTCGACAAACCTGAAGGAGTGCATCCGCGCGGCGAAGGATCGTGTCGTCTTCATCAATACCGGCTTCCTCGACCGCACCGGCGATGAGATGCACACCTCCATGTATGCCGGCGCCATGGTGCGCAAGGGCGAAATGAAGACGTCCAAATGGCTGTCGGCCTATGAAGACCAGAACGTCGACATCGGTCTGGCCTGCGGCTTCCAGGGCAAGGCGCAGATCGGCAAGGGCATGTGGGCGATGCCCGACAGGATGGCCGATATGCTGAAGGCCAAGATCGGCCACCCCATGGCGGGTGCATCTTGCGCCTGGGTGCCCTCACCCACCGCCGCCACGCTCCATGCGCTGCACTATCATCAGGTCAGCGTGAAGGCGCGGCAGGATGAATTGAAATCGCGCCCGCGCGCCAAACTGTCGGACATCCTCACCATCCCCTTGGCCGACCGGCCCAACTGGTCGCCCGATGAAGTGCAGCAGGAACTGGACAACAATGCTCAGGGCATTCTGGGTTATGTGGTGCGCTGGGTCGATCAGGGCGTGGGCTGTTCCAAGGTGCCCGACATCCACAATGTCGGCCTGATGGAAGACCGCGCCACCTTGCGCATTTCCAGCCAGCACATCGCCAACTGGCTGGAGCATGGCATTGCCACGGAAGATCACGTGCGCGAGACCTTGAAGCGCATGGCCAAGGTGGTGGACCAGCAGAATGCCGGCGATCCCAGCTATACGCCCATGGCGCCGGGTTATGACGGCATCGCCTTCCAGGCGGCCAGCGATCTGGTGTTCAAGGGCAAGGAACAGCCGTCTGGCTATACCGAGCCGCTGCTGCACCAGGCGCGGCGAGACCTAAAAGGCGACTGATCTTGTCATTCCCGCGTAAGCGGGAATCCGTGAGAACGGAATAGCAAAAGCCCCAGTGGGGCTTTTGCCCGGTCGAACGCCCGCGAAGCGGGCCGTGGCCGCTCGCTCAGGCTCGCGGCGTTCGCTGCTTTCGCAGGTCCACCGGACCTGCTCACGCGCGTCGCGCGCCGCAGCTTACGGATGCCCGCTTTCGCGGG
>Ga0182024_10000583_pt1 | contig 94785 bp, 82 predicted proteins | sample P32metaG_FD_120480 | JGI IMG/M metagenome (GOLD analysis project Ga0182024, IMG submission 120480) | Permafrost microbial communities from Stordalen Mire, Sweden - P3-2 metaG (Illumina Assembly) | ecosystem: Environmental > Terrestrial > Soil > Wetlands > Permafrost | place: Sweden: Stordalen... | reverse complement strand
CGCTCGTTATTGAGGAGGAAGTTCTTGGCGACCTGCTGGGTGATGGTCGAGGCGCCCTGAACGTGTTTGGAGCCCTGCAGGAAGACGTAACCGGCGCGCAGGATTCCCTCGGGATCGAAACCGCGATGAATGTAAAAGTTCTTGTCCTCCGCGGAAATGAACGCCTCCTTGACGAGCGGTGGAATGGCGGCGGAAGGCAGATAGAGGCGGCGCTCGCGTGAAAATTCGGCCAGCAGGCTGCCATCCCCGGCATGAATTCTCGTCATCACCGGCGGCTCGTAATTTTGCAACTGGGTGTAATCGGGCAGGTCTTGCTGATATTTCCAGACAACCGCCGCCACGACCGCCGCCACAACGACGAAGACGATCGCGCAAGTCGCAAAAAGAAAGCCTACGAAACGGGCGATCCGCCGCATGTCTCAACCAAATCCTGTCTTGACCCGCTTACGGTTCGATTCCACGGCCGGGGGCCGAACCCTTAGAGCAGAAGCACCAGAGGATCAATTTGTGTTGCAAGCGCGGCAATTTTACGCCGACGGCCGGACGCGTCTCTCCAATCGCCTTGGGGACTCATCGACGTGACTTTTTTACCACTGTGGGAATGGACCTCAGTGCGAGCCCTGGACGACCGGCGCGGGCGCGCTTGCGCTGGCCTCGGCCCTTGGCTTTGCGGGCGCAACATTGGCGGGCGCAACGCTGGAATGAGGGACGAAGAAGCGATCGATCGCGCTCGCCAAAGCCGTCGTCGCTTTGGCCCGCCATTCGGGAGAGCTCATGGATTTCACATCCTGCGGGCTCGAGAGATAGCCGAGCTCCAGCAGGACCGAAGGAAAATCGGGCGCCTTCAGCACCATGAAGCCGGCCGAACGCTCAGGGTTGTGGTTGAGCCGCCCCGCCCCGCGCCATTCCTCGACGATGCCGCGCGAAAAAATATGGGCATAGGCGCGCGTCTCGCGCCGCTTCAGATCGAACAGAATGTCGGCGACGCCGACCGCCTCTTGTTTCTGCTCGACGCCGGCGGCCTTGTCGGCGGCGTTTTCGCGCTAGGCGATGCGCGCCGCCTCGGCGTCGGACGCCCGATCCGCAACCGTATAGACGGTCGCGCCCGAAACGTCGGCCGCCGCCTGTAGCGTATCGGCGTGGATCGAGATGAGGAGCGCGGCATTGGCGTCGCGCGCGATTTTCACGCGATCGGCCAGGGAGACGAACTCATCGCCGTTGCGGGTCAGCACGACATGATAGCGCCCGCTCGCCTCGAGCTTTGTCGCAAGTTCCTGGGTAAATTCATAGACGATCGTCTTTTCAACGGCGCCGCCCGGTCCGATCGCGCCGCTGTCGACCCCGCCATGGCCGGGATCCAGCACGATCGCCAGCGGCCCGGCGGCGGCGGGCGCGGCATCGGCCGGCGCCTGCGCTTCCTCGCTCGGCGCGGCGGCGGGCTTGCCTTCCCTCACGGCCTGCTCAAAAATCGCCGGTTCGCAACGCGTGAGTTCGATCTGCAGCCGCGCCGCTGCGGCGCCATTGGCGATCGCCTGCGTCGCGACCCGGGTCACGCGGGCGGGGACCGCTAGATCGATCACGATGCGCGACTTGCCGGGACCAAACAGGCCGAAGCGGAACGATTTGACGATCGGCCCGAGCGCGCGGCCCTGCGGCGCCCGGCCGACAGCCGGATCGATCTGAAAATTGACTTCCGGAACGTCAATGATGATGCGATCCGGGTCGGTCATCGAAAAGGCGTGCGCTTCGACCGGCAGCGAGAGATCGAAAGTGAGCCTGGCGGGCCCGCCTTCGTCCGACAATCGCGCATCCACGGCGACTGGCGGGTTCATGGCCGCTGCGGAGGCCTCGCCCGGGGCGGTGGCGGCCGCCAGAGTGGGCTCGGGGAAGGCGAAGGCCGCGGCCAGGGCGAGGGCGAGCAAGAGTCCTTGCAAGCATCGCCTCGTCTGGCTGGCCTCATGAGGCATCTTCCCACCTGTGTTCTTAAGGACCGCCGCCCTCGCGTCAGGGCCCTAAGCCATAGCGCTTTTACGGTTAAGGACTCATCACCATAATAGGCCCAATCGATCGGCGCTGTGGCCGCAAAGCAACAGCGGGGGAAAAACCTTGCCAAGGGCCGCCGCACTCCTTATGTAAGACTTGTTTTGCGTTCGGATCGATTCCGCCCAGCGCTGGCTTTTCTCGGTTCATTCGGGAGTTTTGCCGGCCGGACAGCTGCCAAGTCAGCCAAGGCGGCGGAAAATCCAACAAGCGGGCCTTTGCCCGTCTCTTTGAGCGCCTCCCTTCGTAAAAGGGTTTTGCGGCTTGAAGATTGGAATGCGGCTCGTCGGGCAGACGCCTTGTCGAGTGCGAACCGGAGCGGGACAATGGCGCGAATTCGCGCCCCTCGATAGGCGACGAGGACTTAGCTCCGCCGACGTTTCTGGTGCGCAATGCCCGACCTATGCATGCAAAGCCGACAATTCGCGCATCAGGACGCGCGATTCGGCTTTGGCTTGCACAATTTGGGCGCAAATTCCGGGCCTCGCGGGACATTTTCCGCGCCCAACGTTTCCTTTTTTCCCCATCTTTCATCACACACGGGCATAGCGCGCCGCTTTGTCAGGCGCCCTGTTCGGGCGCCGGAAGCCGCGCGCGCGTGCCCCAAGAGAGTTCAACATGCCCAACAAGATGATTATCGACGCCTCCCATCCGGAAGAGACCCGGGTGGTCGTTCTAAGGGGTAATCGGGTCGAGGAATTCGATTTCGAATCGGCCAATAAGAAACCGCTGCGCGGCAATATCTATCTGGCCAAGGTGACGCGCGTGGAGCCCTCGCTCCAGGCCGCCTTTGTCGATTACGGCGGCAATCGCCACGGCTTCCTCGCTTTCTCGGAAATCCATCCCGATTATTACCAGATTCCGGTCGCCGACCGGCAGGCGCTGCTGGAAGAAGAAGCGCGCGCGCATCGCGACGACGACGAGGAGCCGAGGGGCGAGCGGCGCAGCCGCCGCCATCGGCGCCCGCGCCCCCATGAAGCCGAAATGAGCGCGCAAGGCGACGAGCGCATCGCCGGGCCGGCCGAGGCGCTCGAATCGCAGCAGCCGCCGGTTGACGACCAGGACAACCAGCCGCCCGCTTACCTTGAAGCCCCCGCGCCGGGCAATGAGGAAGAGCCTCATCCCGAAGCCGACGCGTCCCCCGATGAGGCGGAACAGCCCACCGTCCTCATGGACGACGAGCCGTCGGAGACGCCCGCCGGCGCGCCCGACACGCCGTTCCGGCCGTTCGACGAAGAGCCGCGATCCGAGCCCGCTCGCGCCTCGCACAGCGAGGACGAAAGCCATGAAGACGAAGGCCAAGCCTTCGCGGAAGCGGACGACCGTTCGGACGAGCGCCCCTCGGGCGAGCCGCTGGAGGAAGACGAGGACGAGCATGAAGTGACGACGCTCGACGGCGGCGCCGAAGAGCGGGCCCCGCGCGCGCGCCATTCGCGCGGCGAAGACGAGGGCGACGCGATCGAGCATGTCGGCGGCGACGCGATGGAGGAAATGCCGCGCCGCGCCCCGCGCCTGCGCCGCCAATACAAGATCCAGGAGGTCATCAAGCGCCGGCAGGTTCTGCTCGTGCAGGTGGTCAAGGAGGAGCGCGGCAACAAGGGCGCGGCTTTGACGACCTATCTGTCGCTGGCCGGCCGCTATTCCGTGTTGATGCCCAATACCGCGCGCGGCGGCGGCATTTCGCGCAAAATCACCAATACGCTCGACCGCAGCCGCCTCAAATCGATCGCCCAGGACCTCGAAGTTCCCGAAGGCATGGGCATCATCCTGCGCACGGCGGGCGCCTCGCGCACCAAGGCGGAGGTCAAACGCGATTTCGAATATCTGTTGCGCATGTGGGAGACGGTTCGCGAACTCACCCTCTCCTCCAGCGCGCCGACCCTCGTCTATGAGGAAGGCTCGCTGATCAAGCGGGCGATCCGCGACCTCTACAACAAGGATGTCGAGGAGGTGATCGTCGCGGGCGAGGAGGCCTATCGCGAGGCCAAGGAATTCATGCGCCTGCTGATGCCGAGCCACGCCAAGAACGTGCAGCCCTATCGCGACGTTCAGCCGGTCTTTGCGCGGGTTGGCGTCGAGGCGCAGCTCGATGCGATGTTCTCGAACCAGGTCACGCTCAAATCGGGCGGCTATATCGTCATCAACCAGACCGAGGCTTTGGTGGCGATCGACGTCAATTCGGGCCGCTCGACGCGCGAGCACAATATCGAAGACACGGCGCTGCGCACCAATCTCGAGGCGGCCGACGAAGTCGCCCGGCAATTGCGCTTGCGCGATCTGGCCGGCCTCATCGTCGTCGATTTCATCGACATGGAGGAAGGGCGCAACAATCGCGCGGTCGAGCGGCGCGTCAAGGATGCGCTCAAGAACGATCGCGCGCGCATCCAGGTCGGCCGCATCTCGCATTTCGGCCTGCTCGAAATGTCGCGCCAGCGCATTCGCACCGGCGTGCTCGAAGGCTCCACCGTCGTGTGCGCCCATTGCATGGGCGCCGGCGTCGTTCGCTCGACCGCCTCGATCGCGCTGCACGTGCTGCGCGTTTTCGAAGACGCGCTGATCAAGAGCGCCTCGCATAATATGACGGTGCGGACCCGCACCGAGGTCGCGCTCTATGTCCTCAACCAGAAGCGCGCGCATCTGCGCGACCTCGAGCGCCGTTTCGGCGTGACGATCCTTGTCGCCGCCGACGACACGCTGACGGGGGTCAATTATCACGCGTTCGAACGCGGCGAACCGGCGACCGGCGTTAGGGCCGACGACGCGGCGTCGGCGGATGTCACGAAATACGACGCCTTGATCGCCGCCGACGACGACGTCGAGGACGAGATTTCGACCGAAGACGAGACGGAAGCGGAAGGCGAGGAGAGCGCGGGCGGCGAAGCTTCCGGGGAGGAAACCGAGGGCCGGCCCGCTCGCCATGGCGCAAAGGGCGAAAAGCCGGCTGGCGAGGAAGGCGAGGCGCGCCGCCGCCGCCGCCGCCGGCGCCGGCGAGGCGAGCGCGGCCCGGCCGAGGGGTTCAACCCGGACGCGCCGCAACCAACCGATGCGGGTCTGGCCGCCATGGCCGAGATCGGCGGCGACCTTCAGACGCCTGTATTGGCGCCGGAAGAAGCCGCGCAGGACGCGGAAAGCAGCGAGGACGGGCAGATTCGCGAGCCCTCGCATCGTCATCGCCGCGCGCGCGGACCGCGCCGGGGCGATCGCGACCGCGCACGCCCGCGCCATTTGGAGAGCGCGCCCGGCGCGGGTGAGGAGCAACCGCCGGCCGGCGAGACGATCGATATTCCGCAATTCGGCTTTGCGGGCGCACCGCACGCGCTATCCGGCGACGGCGCCCGCGCCGAGGCCGCGCATGATTTGGCCGCTCACGAGCCGGCTCATCTGCCGCCTTCCGCGGTGCATGAATCGGTAGGCGACGGGCCCATGTTCCATGATCGGGACGCCGAAAGCCGCGAGAATCGGGCGCAAGCCTCAATGGCCGAGCCAACGGCCGCCGAGTCTGAAGACGCGGCGCAGCCCGAGGCCGACGATCCCTCGCGCCCGAAGCGTTCGGGGTGGTGGCGACGCGCGCGCGCCACATTCGTTGGGCAATAGCGGGAGCGCCGCCCAGGAGAGGCGCGGGGTGCGCACGAAAGTGTGAACGGCGGGCGTTCGCTCTTGGCGGCGCGCGATTGTCGCCGTAATGAATCGCTAATGGGATATCGGGGCGAGCGATTCTCGCGACCCGATTGACGGCGGAAAAGGCGTTTGCGGGATTGGCGTTTGACGCGCGGCCCTTCAGTCCGCTTGTTAGGAGAACGAAATGAATCGATCGCTTGCCATGCCTTTTGCCGCCGCTCTCATCGGCGCGCTCGTCGGCTTCACCGCGGCGCCGGCCGTCGCCGCCGAGTTTACGCCCGACCAGAAGAGCCAGATCGGCGAGATCGTGAAGGATTATTTGATCCATAATCCCGACGCGCTGCGCGCCGCGTTGGATGCTTTGGACAAGCATGACAAGGAGGTCGAGGCCGACGCGAGACAGAGCGCCGTCGCCGACCAGGGCAGCCTGCTATTTTCCTCGCCCCACCAGGCCGATATCGGCAATCCGAAGGGCGAGGCCACGCTCGTCGAGTTCTTCGATTATAATTGCCATTATTGCAAAGGCGCGCTGCCCGACATGGCCAAGCTTTTGCAAGGCGATCCGAACCTGAAGCTCGTCCTCAAGGATTTCCCGGTGCTGGGGCCGGGTTCGGTCGAAGCGGCCAAGGTCGCCAGCGCCGTTCGCAACCAGCTCCACGGCGACAAGTTCTGGCAGTTCCACGTCAAGCTTCTTGGCAGCCACGGCTCCGTCGGCAAGGCGGAAGCGCTGGCGGTGGCCAAAGAGATGGGCGTCGATATGGATCGGCTTAACAAGGACATGGAGAGCCCGGAGGTGACGGCCGGTCTGCAGGAAGTGATGCGCATGGCCGACGCCCTGCAAATCAACGGCACCCCGACTTTCGTCGTCGGGCAGGACGTCGTCGTGGGCGCGGTCGGTTACGACCAGCTCAAGCAGAAGCTCGACAGCGTGCACAAATGCGGCCACGCGGTGTGCTGAGCGCTAAAATAAGCCATTGTTGAAGCGGGTCCGTTCGTTCCTTTGAACCGGCCCGCTTTTTTTGACCGAGTGGGGGCTCGTCTTCGCCATGACCACATTGCAAGCCATCGTCATGGCCGTCCTGCAGGGCGTCACGGAATTGTTTCCGGTCAGCAGCCTTGGCCATGCCGTCATCTTGCCGCGCCTGTTGCATTGGGGCATCGACCAGAAGGCGCCCGATTTCCTGCCCTATCTCGTCGTCATGCATCTGGGCACGGCGGTGGCGCTGCTGCTCTATTTCTGGGGCGACTGGCGAGCCTTCCTGCTTTCGCTGCTGAGTCCGTCCGGCCCGCGCGCCAGGGCCGATCGGCGCATCCTGCTGTTCGTCGTGCTGGCGACCATCCCGGCAGTCATCGTCGGCGTGGTTCTTCGCAAATTGCTCGGCGACGCGTTCGGCACGCCGATGGTCGCCGCCATTTTCCTCATCGTGAACGGCTTCATCCTGTTCGTCGGCGACAAGATCGGCGGACAGGCGGTGGGCACGCTGGACGAACTCAACTGGAAAGGCGCGCTGGCGATCGGCGTCGCCCAATGCGCCGCGCTCATTCCCGGCATATCGCGCTCGGGCGCGACGATCGTCACCGGCGTCGTCGCCGGGCTCCAGCATAAGGAATCGGCCAGGTTCTCGTTCCTCATGGCGCCGCCGATCATGCTGGGCGCGACCGTGCATGAAGCGCCGGCCCTGCTGCGGGAAGGCTCGACCTTGGGCGGCATGGCGCTTCTTTCGGGAATCGTCGCCGGGATCGTCGCCTATCTCAGCATCGTCTTTCTCATGCGCTATTTCCGCCGGCATGAGTTCGAGGCGCTCAATCCCTTCGCCTATTATTGCGTTGCGGCGGGCCTGGCCAGCGTCGCGCTGATCGCGCTGAACTGAACGCCAAGGGGCCGCCCCTTGGCCGCCTTGCCGCGCGCGCCTATATTCGGGGCGCGGCGAAGCGGAACCCGATGCTCGAAGTGATGCCCAAACATCTGACCGAGGCGGAGACCGAGCAGCTCCGCACCGCGGTCCATTGCCTCGAGGGCAACGGCTTTTCATCGCGGCTGACCAATCTGCTCGGCCGGCAAGTCGAGGCGGCCGGCCGCGCCCTGCCCTTGTCGGCGCGCAAGATCATCGCGCGCGCCACCGAGGCCGCCCTTGGCGCGGCGTTGCGCGCGGCGATCCGAACCATTGACGGCAAGACGCCGCCGCGAGCGGCGGGCGGCCTGCACAAGGCGCTTGCGGCCGCGTCAGGCGCCGCCGGCGGCGCCTTCGGTCTGGCGGCGCTGCCGGTCGAATTGCCGGTCTCCACCACGATCATGCTGCGCTCCGTCGCCCAGATCGCGCGCGAGGAAGGCGAGGATCTGGCCGATCCCGAAGCCGCCCTCGCCTGTCTCGAAGTCTTCGCGCTGGGCGGCCGGACGTCCGGGCAAAGCGCGATCGAGGGCAGTTATTTCGCGATCCGCGGCGTGCTCGCCAAAACGGTCAGCGAAAGCGCGCGTTTCATTCTCCAGCGCGGCCTGGCCGACGAGACGGCGCCGGTCCTGGTGCGTCTCGTCGCGCAGATCGCCGCGCGCTTCGGCCTCGTCGTCAGCCAGAAATTCGCCGCCCAGGCGATTCCCGTCCTCGGCGCGGTCGGCGGCGCCGCCGTCAATCTGGCCTTCATCGAGCATTTCCAGAAAATCGCCAGAGGCCATTTCACCGTTCGCCGCCTCGAACGCGCCTATGGCGCGGAGGCCGTGCGCTTCGATTACGAACGGCTGCGCAACGAAAAGTAATGGCGCAGTGCGACCGAGGCGCAATGCCGGCGCCGAGCCGCGAGTTTTGTGACAGGCTCTTCACGTTCATGTGAACCCAAGTCCTCCTTGAGATTGCCCGGTCTTACCTCTATTGATCGGCGACAACAGCGTTGATCAAGTGTCGGAAAAATCGACGATTAATGCTTCTCGCCGTCGGGGGAATGGGCGAAAATGACCGGCCATGATGGAAAAGGCCCGCGGAGGCGCCGCTAGATGGGCTTTCGTCGAATCGTCGGTTTTGTTGTTTTGCTCGTGGCGATTCTAGCCGCATACGCCGCCTATGCGCCCGAAAAAATCGAGAAATGGTCGCCGGCCGCCGGCGTTTATGCCCGCAAACTAAATGACTTGCTGCCGTCCTCTCTGGTCGCGCGGCAAGCGCCCGGCGCCCCGACACCCGCCGCCGCGCCACCCGCTGGGCCGGCCATCCCGGTTGTCGTCGCCAAAACGTCGCGCAAGGATTTGCCCTGGCGGGTCGATGCGATCGGAACGGTGCAGCCGATCGCGACCGTGTCGCTGCGCACGCGGGTGGATGCGGCGGTCGATCAGGTGCTTGTCGCCGACGGCGCCGCGGTAAAGTCTGGCGATGTGCTGTTCAAACTCGACGCGCGTCAGGCCGAGGCGCAATTGAAGGGCGCGCAGGCGCAACTGGCCAAGGACCAGGCGCAGTTCGAACAGGCCAAGCGCGACGTCGTGCGCGACACCGACCTTGTCGCAAGATCGGCCACGACGATCGTCACGCTCGACATCGCCAGGACCGCCATCGCCACAAACCAGGCGGCAATTCTCAGCGATCAGGCCGCCATCGACAATCTCGCGGCCCAGCTTAGCTGGTATACGATCTCGGCGCCCATTTCCGGCCGCATCGGCACGGTGGCGATCAAGGCGGGCAATATCGCCAAGACCGGCGACAACAGCGCCGCCGGGGCTTTTGCGACGATCAACCAGATTTCGCCCATCTACGTCTCGTTTTCGGTCACGCAGACGCTGCTTCCGGCGATCCGCGAGGCGATGGCCAATGGCGCCAAAGTGACGGCCACGCCGCAAGGCTCGAACAAGCACGCCGAAGGCAAGCTCGCTTTGTTCGAGAATACGGTCGATCCCGGCACCGGCACGATCATGGCGCATGCCATTTTCGACAATGCCGACGAGCTGCTGTGGCCGGGACAATTGTGCAATCTTCAGGCGACGCTTCGCAACGAGCCCGATGTCGTCGTGGCGCCGCGCGAGGCTATTCAGATCGGGCAAAGCGGCAATTACGTCTTCATGATCGTCGACGGCGCGGCCCATGTGCAGCCGATCGTCGCGGGCCGTTCGCAAGACGGCGAGGTTGTCGTGACCAAGGGTCTGAACGGCGGCGAGACGGTCGTTATCGACGGCGCCCTGCTGCTCACCGAAGGCACGAAGGTGGAAGCGCGCGAGCCTCAAAAAGGGGCGAGCTGACATGTCCCTTTCCGAGCTTTGCATCCGCCGGCCGGTGATGACGACGCTGCTGATGCTGTCGTTCATCGTATTCGGCATTTTCGGCTATCGGCAATTGCCGGTCTCGGCCTTGCCGCGAGTCGATTTTCCGACCGTCGCCGTCTATGCGCAATTGCCCGGCGCCAGCCCCGACACGATGGCCTCCTCGGTCGCCGGGCCGCTCGAGCGGGCCTTTGCGACGATTCCCGGCATCACGATGATGACCTCGTCCTCGAACCTCGGACGCACCGCCATCGTCATGCAATTCGACCTCGATCGTAATATCGACGGCGCCTCACTGGACGTGCAGTCGAATATTTCGGCGACCCTGCGCAAGCTGCCGCCGCAATTGCCGGCCCCGCCGAGCTTTCAAAAGCTCAACCCCGCCGACAGCCCGATTCTGTTCATCGCGCTGGTGTCCAAGACGCTGCCTTTGACGCAGGTCGACGATTACGCGGAACTGGTCTTCGCCCAGCAGATATCGCAGATCACCGGCGTCGCGCAGGTGCAGGTGTTCGGCCAGCAGAAATTCGCGGTGCGCGTCGACGTCGATTCCGACAGGGCGGCGGCGCGCGGCCTGACGCTCGACAATATCCAGAACGCGGTCGCCGCCGCCAATTCCTCGACGCCGGTCGGCGCCATGCTCGGCGCCAAGCAGAACGTCACCGTCGACGCCACCGGTCAGATGCCGCATGCCGCGCAATACGACAATCTGGTCGTCGCCTGGCGCAACGGCGCTCCGGTGCGCCTCAACGAAGTCGCCAGAGTCTATGACTCCGTCGAAAACAATCAACTCGCCGGCTGGGTCGGCGACGAACGCTCGATCGTTCTGGCGGTCTATCGTCAATCGGACGCCAATACCGTCGATGTCGTGGACAGCGTCAAGGCCAAAATCCCCTATTACCAGTCGCAATTGCCGCCCTCGGTCGGCGTCAAGATCCTCAACGACCGCTCGGTCTCGATCCGCCAATCGATCAACGACGTGCAGCATACGCTGATGCTGTCGGTCGTGCTGGTGATCGCCGTCATTTTCGTTTTTTTGAAATCGGCCTCGGCGACCGTCATTCCAGCGCTCGCTTTGCCCGTTTCGTTGATCGGCACTTGCGCGTTCATGTATCTGTTCGGCTATTCGATCGACAACATATCCTTGCTGGCGATCACCCTTTCGGTCGGCTTCGTGGTCGACGACGCGATCGTCATGCTCGAGAACATCACGCGCCATATCGAAGAGGGCATGAAGCCTTTCGAAGCCGCCCTGAAGGGTTCGAGCGAGATCGCCTTTACGATCCTGTCGATCACCTTCTCGCTGGTCGCCGTGTTCATTCCCGTGCTGCTGATGAGCGGCGTCGTCGGGCGCGTCTTCCGCGAATTCGCCGTCACGATCACCGTCGCCATTCTCGTCTCGGGCTTCGTGTCGCTGACGCTGACGCCGATGCTTTGCGCGCGCATCCTCAGCGCGCCCAAACACGGCGCGGCGGCGGGCTTTTTCTCGCGTCTGTCCGATTTGTTCGTCGACGGCCTCGCCACCGGCTATCGCGTATCGCTCGATTTCGTCCTGAAATTCCGGCTGCTGGCCCTCATTGCCACTTTCGCGACGGGCTATATCGCCTTCCAGCTCTATGTGAACGTCCCCAAGGGCTTCTTCCCGGACGAGGATACGGGATTCCTAAGCGGCATAACCGAGGCGCAGCCCGATACGAGTTTCGACGCGATGTCGCAGCGCCAGATGGCGGCCTCCAAGATCATTCAGAACGATCCCGCCGTCGCCTATGTGACCTCGGCGGTCGGGTTTGGCGGCGTCACCAGCAAAGGGTTCCTGTTCATCAAGCTTAAGGAAAAGGATCAACGCGGCCCGATCTACGCGGTGATGGCGCGCCTGCGAAAAGAGACCAGCGTCCTTCCCGGCATCCGCACCATTCTGCAGCCGGTGCAGAACCTGCAATTTACCGGCGGGCGCATCGCGCGCGCCAAATATCAATACACGCTGCAATCGGGCGACATCGACGCGCTCTATGCGAAATCGCCGGAGATGGAAAAAGAGATCGGCAAGCTGCCGGGATTGCGCGACGTCAACAGCGACCTGCAGATCACCAATCCGCAGGTGCGGGTGGAAATCGACCGCGAGAAGGCGGCGGCCTTCGGCATATCGACCGATCAGGTCCGCACCGCGCTGTACAACGCCTATGGCACGCGGCAAATCTCGACCATCTTCACAGAGGCCGACGATTACCAGGTCATCATGGAAGCCGACACCAACTTCCAGGACGATCCGACCGCGCTCGGACGCATTTATGTTTCCGCCTCCGGCGGCGGCCTCGTGCCGCTCGACGAACTGGCGACGATGACCCGCACCGTCGGCCCGTTGCAGATCAATCGCCAGGCGCAGCAACCGGCCGTCACCATTTCGTTCAATCTTGCGCCCGACATGTCACTCGGCCAGGCGATCGAGGCCATTCACGGCGTCGAACGAAAAGCCAATCTTCCGCAAAGCATCATCACCGGCTTTGCCGGCAATGCGCAGCTCTTTCAGCAGGCGCTAGCCGGGCAAGGCGCGCTATTGCTGGCGGCCGTGCTGACGATCTACATATTGCTCGGCGTGCTCTACGAAAGCTACATTCACCCGATCACCATTCTGTCGGGCCTGCCCTCGGCCGGCATCGGCGCGCTGCTGGCGCTAGAATTCTTTCATATGGACCTGTCGGTCATCGCGATCATCGGCATTCTGCTGCTGATCGGCATCGTGAAAAAGAACGCGATCATGATGGTCGATTTTGCAATCGCGCGGCGGCGCGAAGGCGGTCTCGACGCGCTGACGGCGATCCGCGAGGCCGCGCTGATCCGTTTCCGGCCCATCATCATGACGACCATGGCCGCCCTGCTCGGCTCGCTGCCGATCGCGCTGGGCGCCGGCGCCGGCTCTGAACTGCGCCAGCCGCTCGGCATCGCCATCGTCGGCGGCCTCTGCGTCTCGCAAGTGCTGACGCTCTACATCACGCCGGTCGTCTATTTCTATCTCGACAAGATCGATTCCCTGCTGGCGGGGCGTCGCAAGAAGGCGACGAAACCCGCTCCCTCGCCGCCCGCGCTTGGCGAACCCGCGCCGGTCGGCGCGCCGGCCGAATAGGCGGGCGAACGGCCACCCGCGCGGGCTTGCGCGTTTCGATCCGGCAAGCGATTGTGGCGCGCAACGCGGCGCCGGGATTCCCGCCGCCCATTCGGGGGAAGCGTTCATGTTTACGCCAAGCATCGAGGTTCTTGACGAGCGTTTCGAGCGGCTCGCGCACGGCAATGTGCATCTCGACAAGCTCTATACGGGCTGTCGCTGGGCCGAGGGGCCGGCCTATTTCGCCGCCGGAAAATATCTCCTGTGGTCCGACATCCCCAACGATCGCGTGATGCGTTTTGACGAGACCGATGGTTCGACCTCGGTCTTTCTGGCGCCGGCGATGAACCACAATGGCCATAGCGTCGACCGCGAGGGGCGGCTCATCTCGTGCGAGCATCGCGGGCGTTGCGTCTCGCGCATCGAGCACGACGGATCGCGCACCGTGCTGGCGGGCCATTATCAGGGCAAGAAATTGAATTCGCCTAACGACGCCGTCGTCAAATCGGACGGATCGATCTGGTTCACCGACCCGAGCTACGGCATCGATTCCCATTACGAGGGCGACGCGTCGCCGTCCGAAATCGGCGCCAGCAACGTCTATCGCATCGACCCGGCAAGCGGCGAAGTGACGGCGGTCGCCACCGATTTCGTCAAGCCGAACGGCCTTGCCTTCTCCACGGACGAGAAGTTGCTCTACATCGCCGACACCGGGGCGAGCCATGTCAAGAACGGCCCGCGTCACATCCGCGTCGCCGAGGTCTCGGCCGACGGCCGCTTGCTCGGACCGGCCAAACTATTCGCCACCTGCACCATAGGGATGTTCGACGGATTTCGCCTGGATACGAAGGGCAATATCTGGACTTCGGCGGGCGACGGCGTGCACGCTTACGCCCCCGACGGCGCGCTGATCGGCAAGATCAGGGTTCCCGAAGTCGTCGCCAATGTGTGTTTTGGCGGCCCCAAGCGCAATCGGCTCTATATTTGCGGCACGACCTCGCTCTATGCGATCTATGTCAACGCGCAGGGCGCGACCTGGCCGAAATAGCGGGGGCGCCGAGGCGCTTTGAGCGGACGGCGTCGCTGGCGCCGGCGGCAAGGGAAACCGGAACACGCGGGCTCTTTATGTGCGCCGCGATAAATGCTTTTGTGCAACGATCTGCCGATGCCTCACCGAGCGGAGACTGCATGTCGCATCGATTCGGGTGTTTTCTCGTTTCGCTTGTCGCAGGGAGTGTGGCCCTCGCCGCGCCGGCCGCCGCCCAGCGGCCGCCTTCCGGGCCGCCGGCCGTCGGCGTGACGCGGGCCGAAACGCTGCCGATCACCGAGACCGAGTCCTTCGTCGGCCGCATTCAGGCCATGAACCGGGTCGACCTCGTCGCCCGCGTGACCGCCTTCCTCGAGGAACAGAAATTCGTCGAAGGCGCGGAGGTCAAGCCGGGCGAGGTTCTGTATCGACTGGAGCAGGGACCGTTCCTGGCCGACGTCGCGGCCAAGCAAGCGGCCCTCGAGCAGGCGCAGGCCCAGTTGCAGCTCTCGGCGCTGACGCTCGGCCGCGCCCAGGCGCTCCTCAACACGCCGGCCGGCCAGCAATCCAGCGTGGACAGCGCTCGCGCCACCCAATTGTCCAATGCGGCGAGTGGCCGGCGCGCAGGCGCAACTGGACGCCTCGAAAATCAACCTGAACTACACCGAAATCCACTCGCCGATCGCCGGCAAGATCGGCCGCACCGCCGTCACGTCAGGCAATGTGGTGAGCCCCGGTTCGGGCGTGCTGGCGACCATCGTCGGCCAGGACCCGATGTATGTCGTCTTCGCCATATCGCAGCGCACGAGCCTTGACCTGCGCCAGAAATACATATCGGGAGGCGGCTTCAAGGCGGTGGTGATCCATCTGAAACTGCCCGACGGCCGGCTTTATGGCGAGACCGGCCATATTGACTTCGTCGACAATACGATCGCGACCAACACCGACACCATCACGCTGCGCGGCACGATCCCCAATCCGGCGATCGACACGGTCAACGGCAATGCCTTGCGCGAATTGACCGACGGCGAATTCGTCACCGTGCAGCTCGAGGGCGTGGCGCCGGTGCAATTGCTCGCCATTCCGCGCGCCGCCGTCCTGTCGGACCAGCAGGGCGATTTTGTCTATACCGTCGATGCGGACAACAAGGTCGTTGTGACCCGGGTAAAGCTAGGGCAAACATCGGGCACGCTCGTCACCATCCTCAGCGGGTTGAAGCCCGGCGACAGCGTCATTTCCGAGGGCGTCCAGCGCGCTCGGCCCGGCCAGCCGGTCAATCCCGCGCCGGCCAGCGCCGGACCGGCGCCGGACAAGGCGCCGGGCGCCGCGCCATGATCTCTTCCCTGTTCGTCGACCGTCCCCGGCTGGCGATCGTCATCGCCATCATCATCACCATCGCGGGCGCCCTGTCGATACAAAGAATCCCGGTCGCGCAATTTCCCGACATCGTGCCGCCGCAGGTGACGGTGATCGCCAATTATCCCGGCGCCTCGGCCGAGACGGTCGAGGCGGCCGTCGCCCAGCCGCTCGAGGCGGCGGTCGTCGGCGTCGACAAATCGCTCTATATGAGCTCGAACAGCGGCAATGACGGCAGCTACACGCTGACGGTCAGCTTCGCGCTCGGAACCGACCCCGACATCAACACCGTCAACGTCAACAACCGTGTGCAATCGGCGCTCAGCCAGTTGCCGGCGCAGGTCCAGTTGCAAGGCCTGACCGTCGCCAAGAAATCTTCCTCCGTCCTGCAGTTCCTGGTCTTCTACAGCGACGACAAGGCGCTCGACCCGCTGTTCGTCACCAATTACGTGACGATCCACGCATTGGACGAACTGTCGCGCACGCCCGGCGTCGGCCAGGCCAGCCTGATCGGCAAGCTCAATTATTCGATGCGAATCTGGTTCGACATCAAGCGGCTGGTCAACCTGAACCTCTCGCCCGACGACATCATCGCCGCCATCCAGTCGCAAAACGTGGTGGCGCCGATCGGGCGCATCGGCGCCCGGCCGATCGGCGACGATCAGCAATTCCAGATCAACCTGCAGACGCAGGGGCGCCTGACGACGCCCGAGCAGTTCGGCAATATCGTGATACGCGCCAATCCCGACGGCTCGATCCTGCGCATCAGCGACGTCGCGCGCGTCGAACTGGGCGCGCAAAACTCCGACAGCGAGGCGCGCATCAACGGCCACGCCGGCGTGCCGGTCGCCATCTACCTGTCGCCCGGCGCCAATGCGGTGAAGGCGGCCGCCGCCGTCAGCGCGACGCTGCAAAATCTGGAGCCGAGCTTTCCCAAGGGGCTGCACGCCAAGGTCGTCTACGACACCACCACCTTCGTCAAGGATACGATCGCCGAGGTGGAAAAGACCCTGGCCGAGGCCTTCGCCCTGGTCATCATCGTCGTGTTCCTGTTCCTGGGCAATATCCGCGCGACGGTCATTCCAACCATCGCGGTGCCGGTATCGCTGATCGGCGCCTTCGCCTGCCTGCTGGCCCTCGGATACAGCGCCAATACGGTGTCCCTGCTGGCTCTGGTGCTGGCGATCGGCATCGTCGTGCACGATGCGATCGTCGTCGTCGAGAATGTCGAGCGGGTGATGGAGGAGGAGCCGGAGCTCTCTCCCGCCGAGGCCACCAAAAAGGCGATGCGGCAGATCACGGCGCCGATCATCGCCATCACGCTGGTCCTGCTGTCGGTATTCGTGCCGATCGGCTTCATCCCCGGCCTGTCGGGCACGCTGTTTCGCCAGTTCGCCGTCACGATCAGTTGCGCCATGGTCATTTCTGCGATCAATGCGCTGACTCTGTCGCCGGCTTTGTGCGGCGTGTTTCTGCGTCCCCGTCATGGTCCGCGGCGGGGGCCGATGGGCGCGATCATGCGCGGCATCGACCATGTGCGGGACGGTTATGCCGGTCTGGTGCGCCGTCTGGTTCGCTTTGCCGTCGTTTCGGTTGTGCTGGTGATCGGCATCGGCGCGGGCATTTATTTCCTGGCCGGCAAGACGCCGTCCGGTTTCCTGCCGCAAGAAGACCAGGGCGCCTTTTTCGTCATCGTGCAATTGCCCGACGGCGCGTCGGTGTCGCGCACCAGCGAAGTCAGCGCGAGGATCGAGAAGATGATCTCCGCGCTGCCGGGCGTCAACGACGTGCTGTCGATCGTCGGGTTCTCGTTCCTCGATGGCGCGTCCGAGCCCAACGCCGACTTCATCGTCGTGCGATTGAAACCCTACGCCGACCGCACTTCCGTCGCCACATCGGTCAACGCCCTCATCGGCCGCACCTTCGGCGGCCCTCTCGCAGGTCCGCGACGCGCAGGCCTTCCCGATCAACCTGCCGCCGATCATCGGCTTGTCCACCGGCGGCGCCTTCGAATACGAGCTCGAAGGATTGCAGGGACAGGATCCGGCGGAAATGGGCTCGGTCATGGGCGCGCCCTCGTCGGCGCGGCCAATTCCAACCCGAAATTGACGCAGGTGTTCTCGACCTTCACCGCGGCCAACCCTTCGGTCTATCTCGATATCGACCGCGAGAAGGCGCAGGCTTTGGGCGTGTCGATCAGCGAAGTGTTCAGCACTTTGTCGGCGACGCTGGGCGGCTCCTACATCAACAATTTCAACCTGTTCGGGCGCACCTGGCAGGTCAATCTACAGGGCGAGCCGTCCGACCGGCGCAACATCAGCGATATCTGGCAGATATTCGTGCGCAACAGCCATAACCAGATGGTGCCGATGCGCTCGATCGCCAACGCGCGCATCGTGGTCGGGCCGCAGGTGATCTCTCGCTACAATAATTATCGCGCGATCACCGTGCGCGGGGGGCCGGCCGCCAGCGTCTCCTCGGGCGATGCGTTGATCGCGATGGCGCAGGCATCGGCCACCAGCCTGCCGCCCGGCTATGCCTACGAATGGACCGGCACCGCCTATCAGGAACAATTGGCCACCGGCCAGACCGGCGCGATTCTGGCGCTCGCCATCCTGTTCGCCTATCTGTTTCTTGTCGCGTTATACGAAAGCTGGGTCATTCCGATTCCGGTGCTGCTGTCGGTCAGCGCCGGCGTTGCCGGATCGTTGATCGGCTTGCTGGTCGCCGGATTGTCGCTCGATCTCTACGCGCAGATCGGCCTTGTGGTGCTGATCGCGCTGGCGGCCAAGAACGGCATTCTCATCATCGAATTCGCCAAGCAGCAGCGCGAGGAGGGCAAGACCATCCAGGAAGCCGCCATCATCGGCGCCCATCAAAGATTCCGCGCCGTGATGATGACCTCGATCGCATTCATCCTCGGCCTGCTGCCGCTGGTCGTCGCGTCGGGCGCGGCCATGCTGTCGCGGCGCGGCGTCGGCACTGCGGTATTTGCCGGCATGGTCGCCGCCAGCAGCATCGGCATTTTCCTCATCCCGATGCTGTATGTCGCGTTCCAGTCGATGCGCGAGGCCACGCGGGCAAGATTCGGATCCGCGCAAACGGTGAGCCCTCCGCCGACATGAGGATCGCGTAGCGATGGGAATTGTCAGAGTCCCGATGGGGAGACGCGACAAATAAGCCGCGCGAGCCTCGCCTCAATCGGCAATCTGCTGATACAATCCCGGTCGGGAGCAGCGCAGGTTTGATGCTTATCGATTTGGGGATTCGGGGCGCCGCCGTCGGATTGCTCCTGCTGATCGCGGCCGTCCTGCTGCGGGATCGCCCCGCTAGCACGCTCGCGCGTCTCAGCGCGGCGCTGGCGGTCGGCGGCGCCGCCTATGCGATCTGCGGGGCGCCGGATTTTCCCGTGCGATGGCAATGGTCGAGCGCGCCGCTGCTGGCGCTGTCGTGGGGAAACCCGCTCGTCTTTTGGTTATGGTCCCGGGCGGCTTTCGACGATGATTTCGTGCTCCGGCGCTGGCACGGGGCCTTGTGGGCGGCAATCGTGGGTCTTGAACTATTTGTCGCTTTTGGCGCGGCGCCCTGGCCGACGCTCGGAATGATAATCGGTCGAGCCCTTTCGGTTACGACCCTCGGCTTGGCTTTATTGGCCGGCGCGCAGGCGCTCGCGACCTGGCGGGTGGATTTGGTGAGCGCGCGACGCCGGTTGCGGCTCATCGTGCTGATCGCGACGCTGGCCTATATCGCCGCTGAAAACCTCTCGAGCTTGTCGCCGGCGCTCGCCCATTCCGGTTCCTCCGCTGGGAGCCTCGCCGGCGCCCTCGGCCTGTATATCCTCGCGACCTTCGCCGGATGGCGAATATTCCAGGCGACAGGAGGGGACCAATAGTCTGGCCTTGCCGCCGCGACGCTCGATGCGCTTGAGGCGTCAAGCCGCGCAACCCCAGCCGGAGAGGCCGGCCGCCCGGCGATCGAGCCCTCTTTGTTGCGCCGGTTGGAGCGGCTGATGACAGCTGAGCGCGCCTATCGGCAGGAAGGGCTGACCAGCGGCATGCTGGCCGGCAGGCTCGGCCTGCCGGAATATCGGCTGCGCAAGCTCATCAACGAGGGCCTGGGTCACCGCAATTTCAACGCCTTCCTCAACCGCTACCGGATCGAGGAGGCCAAAGCGGCGCTCGCCGATCCCGGCCAGAAGGAGGTGACGGTGTTGACGATCGCCATGGATGCCGGGTTCCAGTCGATCGGACCGTTCAACCGCGCCTTCAAGGCGGATACCGGTCTGACGCCGACCGAATTCCGGCTGGCCGCGCTGGCGAGCGAAGCGTCGGCTGAGGCCTTGAATGAAGCCAACAATTTGAAAATCGGCAAGAGAAACTGAAAAATCGGCCAGCCGAGTTTCGAAACCGGCGAGAGCCTTTCGAGTTTGTCCCGCAGGTTCTCGCGGTATCGGAGAATCGTCATGGGCAAATGGATCCTCGCCGCTGCCGCGGCCGGAGCCGTGATCGCGGCCGCGATCTGGCTGCTGCCGTCGCGGGGCTCGCTGATCGTCGGCGCCCTCAACATTCTTCCGTGGATTTTGCCCGGCGTGATGACGCTGGCGCTCGCTGAAGGAATCGCGCTCAGCTTGCGGCCGAAAGGCTATGACTGGAAGGCGTGGTTCGTCTCTTCCTGCGACGCGATGGTTCGCCAACTCGTCAGTCTCGTGCCGCTCAGCCTGGTCGGACCGGTCTTCGCGCTGGCCTGGCAACATCGCCTCTACACCGTCCATCTCGACGCATGGTGGACCTTTGCTTTGCTGCTGCTCGGCCAGGAGTTCTGTTATTATTGGCTGCACAGGGCCAGCCATCACATTCGCTGGTTCTGGGCGACCCATGCGGTCCACCATTCTCCCAACGACTACACGCTGGCGGCCGCCTTCCGGCTCGGCTGGACTTCGAAACTGTCCGGCGAGGCGATCTTCAATGCGCCCCTGATCTGGCTTGGCGTTCGACCCGACCTTGTCGCCGCGACCCTGTTGTTCAACCTGCTCTACCAGTTCTGGCTTCATACCGAACTGGCGCCTAGGCTCGGCTGGCTGGAATGGGTGCTCAACACCCCCTCGCACCATCGCGTCCATCACGGATCCAATCACCAATATCTCGACAGGAATTTCGGCGGGACGCTGATTGTATTCGACCGATTGTTCGGCACGTTTGTCGAAGAGCGGCCGGACATACCTAGCCGCTACGGCCTGGTGAACCGTCTTTCCTCCTACAATCCCGCGTTCATCGCGCTGCATGAATGGGTGGCGATGGCGCGCGACATCTGGCGCGCGAAGAATTGGCGCGAGCGGCTCGGCTATGCCTTCGGACCGCCCGGATGGTCGCCCGTTGAGGTGGCGGGCACGACGGGAGAGAATTCGCAGGCTATCCCTGATCGCTCGCAATCCGAGCGTCCGGAGCTTCGCCATCGCTCGTCCGCCGCAGGGTGAGCAAGATCGCGGAGGGCCTTTAACGGACCTATCTCAAACGACGAAACGGCGGACGAACCGATGGAATGGACGATCCAAATTCTCGCGCATACGCCATGGTGGGTCTATGGGCTGTTCGCCTATCTCATCTGGCGCGGAATTCGCGCGCTCAGCCCGGCCGATGTCTCGCCCTACCAATTGGCGCTGATTCCGGCGCTGCTGACCGGCTGGGGGCTCTATGATCTGACGCGGCGATACGGGCTCGACGCCGCGGCGCTCGCGCCATGGCTCGTGGCGCTGGCGATCGGCGTCGCGCTCGGCGCGGCGATCCTGCGCCGCGCGCCGCTGAAAGGCGACCGGGCGCGAGGCATCGTCCATCGCCCGGCCGACTTCACCGTCCTGCCGCTGATCCTGCTCGCTTTCGGGATCAAATATACATTCGCCGTGATGGCCGCGATTTCGCCCGAGCTTTTGCAGGAGACCAGCTATCGTCTCGCGGACGTCGCAATCTCCGGCTTTTTTGCGGGAATTTTCATCGGCAAGTTCGCACGCTATATGAAGGTCTATTTCGCCGGCTGAGGATTGGTCGGAAAGCGGCGCTTGAGGCGTGAGCGACGCGGGCCATCATTCGCCGGCCTCAGCCGCGGTGGATCGGATCGATCCACAGCACGTTTTCCGGCTTCTCGACAGGCTCGATGTCGAGATTGACGACGACCGCTTCGCCGTCGCTGCGCACCAGCACGCATTCCAGCTTTTCATCGGGGCTGGCGTTGATCTCCTGATGCGGCACATAGGGCGGGATGTAGATGAAGTCGCCGGGCCCCGCTTCCGCCATGAATTCCAGCCGCTCGCCCCAGCGCATGCGCGCCTTGCCGCGCACCACATAGATCACGCTTTCCAGCGCCCCATGATGATGCGCGCCGGTCTTGGCGTTGGCGTGAATTGTCACCGTCCCCGCCCAGAGCTTTTGCGCGCCGACTCGCGCAAAATTGATCGCCGCCTTGCGGTCCATACCGGGCGTCTGCGCCGTATTGGCGTCGAGATTGTCGCCGGGCACGACGCGCACGCCGTCATGCTTCCAGGCGGGCTCGTCATGGCTATGATCGCGAGGAGGATCGCTCATGTTTTTTCACGACCGCATTCCTCCCGCGCGCGGGGATAAGGAGAGGCGCCCTGCTATTGCTGGCCCTGCGGCATGGCCTCGGCGAGCTTGTCGTAATATTTGGCCACGATCGGGACATTGCCGGGAAATTGCAGCGGCTTGATCGATTTCAGCGCCTCGTTCAATTGGGCGAGTTCTTCCTTCTTGTCCGCGGGCGCCATCTTCTTGTCGGCCTGGGCTTCGGCGATTTCCTTCTTGATGACGATTTCATCGCCGACATATTTCTTGGTCTGCGGATCGAAGCCGGCCATCACCAGACCGATATTGGCGTCGACATCGTCATATTCGGCGTAATTGGCAAAGCCATGTTTCTTGGCGGCAGCGTCGAGCTGGGCGACGATTTTGGGATCGGGGGGAGCGGGCTGGGCCTGGTCGTTGCCCTGCGGCAGTTTGGCGAGAATCGCCTCGATATCCGGCTTGGCCGCAAGAACGTTGTCGATCTGCTTGTCGGTAAGGGCAATTTCCTTTTGCGCTTCCTCGGGCGCGCCAGCCGGTGCGTTCTGCGCAAAGGCGGCGCCGGTCGGCGCGGCGAGCGTCAAGGCCGCCATGCTTGAAAAGCTCAACGCAATGAAGATCGGACGAATGACGGCGCGCATGAAGGCTCCTCCTCGGGGGATTGCAACGGGACCGGCAATGTAGGTTGCTTTCAGCCGATCGTTCAAGTTTTGGCGTCGAACCGCGCCAGAAATGTGACAGGCATGGCGAAAGCGGCCCGCGCTTGTCCGCCGCGCTTGCCTCCTCTACTCAGCCCCATGTCCTCCGCCCCCTCCCCATTGTTCGACCGCGTCGCGCCGCTTCTGTTCGTGCTGATCTGGTCGACCGGCTGGATCGTCGCGCGCTATTCGGCCGACTATGCCGATCCCCTGACGTTCCTTTGCTTCCGCTTCGGCGCGGCGGGCTTGCTGCTGCTCGGGCTTGCCCTCGCCGCTCGCGCGCGATTTCCCAGGACGCGGGCCGAATGGGGCCATGCGCTGGCGTCGGGCGTATTTCTCCACGCGATCTATCTTGGCGGCGTCTGGTGGGCGATCCGGCAAGGGCTGCCGGCCTCGGTCTCCGCTTTGATCGCCGCGATCCAGCCGATCTCGACCGCGCTGCTGGCGCCCGCCCTGCTTGGCGAGCGCGGCTCCTGGCGGCGCTCTTTGGGCGTCGCCGTCGGCCTGATCGGCCTTGTCCTCGTGCTCTGGCCAAAATTGAGCGCGGTCAATCTGGGGTCGGGAGCGCTCGCCGCCATTCTGGTCAACATCGTCGCCATGCTCGGGGCAACCGTCGGATTCTTCTACCAGAAGCGATTTCTGCCGACCGGCGACCTGCGCGCGACGGCAAGCCTGCAATATGCCGCCGCCTTCGCCATCATGCTGCCCGCCGCCTTCGTGCTGGAGCCGATGCATATCGAGTGGAACCTGACAATGCTCCTCGTCCTCGCCTGGTCCGTGCTCGCCTTGTCGATCGGCGCGATCTGGCTGCTGTTGCTGTTGATCCGCCATGGCGAAGTCTCGCGCGCCTCGCAATTGATCTATCTCGTGCCCCCGACCGCCGCCGCGCAGGCCTACCTGCTGTTTGGCGAAACCTTGAGCGCGCTCCAGATCGCCGGCATGCGCTGACGGCGGCGGGGGTCGCGATCGCCAGCCGGCGCAATGCTTAAAGACGCATTGCAACAAAGCCCGAGCCGTCGCATGCTGCGCTGCAATGCGACGCCAATCGGGGATCCGCGTGACGCTCCTAACCCTGGCCGAGGAGGCCCTCGCCTCCATCGAAACCTTGCTTGCGCAAGCGGTCGCCAGCGTGCGCACGCGGGTCAGCGAAGGCGGACGCCTCAATGCCGCGCTGATCGAGCGCGAGCAGCGCGCCGCCCATGGCCTTGCCTGGCTTGCGACCTATGTCGAGGCGGTTCGCGAAATGGCCGCCTATGCGCGCCGCCAGAGCCGCGAGGATCGTTTCGGCGAGGTCGAGACCCTGCTGACCCGCATCGGGCTTGGCGAATATCTCGCGCAGATTTTCGGCGGCATCCCGATGAGCCAGGGCGAAATCCTGCGTCTTGCCGATTTCGGACTGACCGAAGCGCAGGTCGGCGCATGCCGCAACGGCGCCATCGCCGAACTGATCGACAGCGGCAACAATCCGGTCAATCGCCGCGCGCTGGCCGACCTAATCGATCGTTCCGACCAGGCCGCGACGATCGGCGATCCCGGCCTCGATGAGACTTTCGAGGCGATCCGCGCGGAAATGCGCCGCTTTGCCGATGCCGAAGTGATCCCGCACGCGCAAGGCTGGCATCGCGCCAACGCCTATATTCCGATGGAAGTGATCGAGGGCCTTGCCGCCATGGGCGTGTTCGGCCTCACCATCCCCGAAGATTACGGCGGCATGGGCCTTGGCAAGGTTGCGATGTGCGTCGTCTCCGAAGAATTGTCGCGCGGCTATATCGGCGTCGGCTCGCTCGGCACGCGCTCGGAAATCGCCGCCGAATTGATCCTGTGCGGCGGCACGCCCGAACAGAAGCGCGAATGGCTGCCCAAGATCGCGTCCGGTGAAATCCTGCCGACCGCCGTCTTCACCGAACCCAATACCGGCTCGGATCTCGCTAGCCTGCGCACCCGCGCGTCCCGCGACGGCGATGTCTACAGGGTCAACGGCGCCAAGACCTGGATCACCCATCCCGTGCGCGCCGATCTGATGACTTTGCTGGCGCGCACCAACCCGAGCGAGCCGGGCTACAAAGGCCTTTCGATGTTTCTGGCGCAAAAGCCGCGCGGCACGGATTCCGAGCCCTTTCCGGCGCACGGCATGTCGGGCGGCGAGATCGAAGTGCTCGGCTATCGCGGCATGAAGGAATATGAGATCGCCTTCGACGGCTTCGAGATTCCGGCCGCCAGCCTGCTGGGCGGCGAGGAAGGCCAGGGCTTCAAGCAATTGATGGAGACGTTCGAATCGGCGCGCATCCAGACGGCCGCGCGCGCCGTTGGCGTCGCCCAATCGGCGATGGAGCTTGGCCTGCGCTACGCCAAGGAGCGGATGCAATTCGGCAAGAAGCTGATCGCCTTTCCGCGCGTCGCCGACAAGATCGCGATGATGGCGGTCGAAATCCATATCGCGCGCCAGATCACCTATTTTGCCGGCCGCGCCAAGGACGAGGGCCGCCGCTGCGATCTGGAGGCCGGCATGGCCAAGCTCCTGGGCGCCCGAATCGCCTGGGCCGCCGCCGACAATGCGCTGCAAATCCACGGCGGCAACGGCTTTGCGCTGGAATATCCGATCTCGCGCGTTTTGTGCGACGCGCGCATCCTCAATATTTTCGAAGGCGCCGCGGAAATCCAGGCGCAGGTGATCGCGCGGCGGCTGCTGGAAGGCGGCAATTGAGGCGGGCACTGGCGCGCGAGCGCGAGGTCGACCCCATCGAGGGCGACGAGCCGCGGACCCGTTTCGTCCAAACAATTTTCTCGGCGCGATGAACCATTCCCTCCGCCGCGACGACCAAGAATCATGGGATCGACGGGCGATCCCTGGACGGGCGATCCCTGGATATCGGGAGCCCTCGATTGCCCCAGCCTCCCCAAAAGGGGGCGCCGATATTCTTCTTGCGCCCAGGCTTTGAACCTTTCACGCTGACGGCGCGACAAACGAACGGGTCGGGGGCGGCCGTGGCGGTGGAGTCCGACGACAAGCTGATCAGCCGCATCCGCGCCGGCGACAATATGGCGTTGCAGGCGCTGTACGCCCGCCACCATGTGAAAGTGTTCCGGTTCGCCCTGCGGCTTTTGCGCAACGAGCAAAGCGCCGAAGATATTGTCAGCGAGGTTTTCATCGATGTTTGGCGCAGCACGAGCCATTTCGAAGGAAGGTCGGAAGCCTCAACCTGGCTGTTGGCGATCGCGCGCAACAAAGCCTATTCGCTCATGCGCAAGAAGAAAGAAGATTATCTCGATGAAGACGCCGCTTTGGAGATCGAGGACACGACCGACAATCCGGAAGTCGTCATGCAGAAAAAGTCCAAGGGCGACCTGTTGCGCGCCTGCCTTTCGCAATTGAGCGCCGAGCATCGCGAGGTTATCGACCTGGTTTATTATCACGACAAGTCGGTGGAAGAGGTGGCGCTGATCGTCGGCGCGCCGGAAGGAACGGTGAAGACCCGCATGTTCCACGCCAGAAAGAAACTGTCGGAATTGGCGCAGGCGGCGGGAATTGATCGAGGCTGGCCATGAGCGAGAACGCAGGACCGGAGGACGAGATGCAAGCGATCGAGGAATTGCTGCCGTGGTATGCGGCCGGAACGCTCGACGCGGCCAGCGCGAGGCGTGTCGAGCAGGCGCTGGCGCGCGAGCCAAAGCTGCAGGCGAGCCTGCGCCTCGTTCGCGAGGACCGGGACGAGACGGTCTCGCTCAATCAGAACCTCGGCGCCCGAAGCCCGCAAATCTGGGCGCGCGTGTTGGCGGGAACGCAAGCCGAGCCGCGCAAGCCGACGCTGAGGACGCGCCTGGCCTCGCTCTTCGCCTGGACCGGCGCCTGGGCCAATCCGGCGCCGGCGAGGCTGGCCTGGGCGGGCGCGGCGGCCGCGGTGGTGATCGTGCTGCAGGGGGCGGCGATCGTCTCGCTTCTGCCGGCGGCGACGGGGCCGGCCTATCAGACGGCCTCGCAGCCGCCCGCGCTCTCAGAAGGCGCCACGGTCCTTGTCGCTTTTGCGCCGGCCGCCAGCCTGCAACAGGTCGCCGCCTTGCTGCAAAAGCACAAGGCCTCGATCGTCGACGGCCCGCGCAGCGGCGGTCTGTTCCGCCTGCGCGTCGGCGACAAGACCATGACGAAGGAACAGCTCGACGCGATCGTCTCCGAGCTGCGCGCCGATCCGAACGTCTCGATGGTCCTGCCTTCTTCAGGGCGCTGACGCTAGCGAGCCGGAGCTGCGGCTCTCACTGCGTGGCGGCCGGCGCTTGCGCGTTGCCGTTCTGGGCGCCATCCCCCGACAAAGCGCGGAAGGCGTCGACCAGCCCGGCGCCAAAATCACTGTCCTGGCCGCCGGCGCCCAAGGGCTTTGCCGTCGCCGTCAGCAATTTGCGCAAGGCGGCCGGCGCCAGCGTGGGATGAAGCTGCAGAACGAGCGCCGCGACGCCGGACACCAGCGCGGCCGAGACCGATGTGCCGGTCTCAAGTTCGTAATTGCCGTCGGGAACCGGCAACAGCACATCGACGCCGGGCGCCGCGACCGCGACATAGCGCCCGATATTGGCGTTCTCGAACAATTTGTCGTCCGCGTCGGTCGCGGTGACGGCAAGGACTTTCTCGTCGGCGGCGGGAAACAAAGGCGCCGATTTGCGCCCGGCATTGCCGGCCGCTGCGATCAGCACGATTCCCTTATCGAAAGCGGCGGCCAGAATTCGATGCATGGCCGGATCTTGCGGCCCGGCAAAGCTCATATTGACGATGCGGGCATGCGCCTGCGCCGCCCAATCGATCCCCTTGAGGATGGCGAGCGTCGCGCCCTGTGGACCGGCCTGCGTCGCCCCGAACGCGCGCACCGCCAGAATGCGCACTTGCGGCGCGACGCCCTGGATGCGTCCGTGAGCGGCGATCGCTCCCGCGATCGAAGTGCCATGCCCAAGCGCCGCCGCCTCGCCGCCGACCGCGTCGAAACGCGCTTCGACGACGCCCTGGAGATCAGGATGCGTCTCGTCGATCGCCGTGTCGACGACCGCCACCAGCACCTTGTCGCCGGTCGCCAGGGCGCGCGCCGCATCGACATGCAGTTTTGTCAGCGCATATTGGGGCGCCCCCGCATCCGCCGCCGGCGGCGGCGCGGCGGCGCCCGCATTCTGTTGCAGCGCGTAGACGTAATTGGGCTGGACGCTCGCGACGAGCGCCTCGGCGCCGATCTCGCGGATGACATTTCCCGCTTCGCGCGCATCCGGAATGCGCCATCGATGCAGGCTCGCCCCGAGCAGCGCGATCGGAACGGCCTCTATTTCAACCAGACGATGCCGGCGCAAGACGAGCTCGATGGCTGAGGGCGCGACGCTCGGCGCGAACTCGACCAATATTTCGTCGCGCCGGAACCGCGTCTCCCCTGCCGGAGGCGGAAAAGCCTTGACGACAAGGGGCGGCGAGCGGCGAACCGCCGTCGCGACCGGCCGCCGCTCCTGATGCGCGGATGCAGGCTGCGCGCGGGTCTTATGGTTCTGCGGTTTTGTATCGTTCGTCGGCGGGGTCGTCGGAGCGACGACGGCCGCGTAGGGGTAACAGGGCGCCGTTGCTCCCCTCGGCCGCGCAATCCCTGGGCGCGGCGAGTCCAACGACAAACGCCGCGGCGATCATCCACCGGTTGATCATCACAGACATATCCTAAGGATAGCCGGCAATTGTCTCAACTGTCGAATCTTCGACCCGCGACGCGGAAAGGGCGCGGCGCCCGCCAGCCCCAATCGTGGCAGCTTAATCGCCGGCGTCCAAAACCGCCAGGAAGGCATAGCCGCGATAGAGCGAATGAAAGCGGCAGCGCAGGTTTCGCGCGGCGGCAAATTGCGTCAATTCGGCCTCCAGGGTGAGGACCGGATGGACCGAGAACAGCGCCAGCCAGCGGCGGAGCGCGAGCCGGAATGGCGCGGGCAGTCCCGCCTGATCGCCAAAATCCACGATATGCAGCGCGCCGCCTTTTTCGAGGCAGTCGCAGGCGCGCGCCAGAACTTCCTTCCACGGCGGGATCATCGAAAGGGCGTAGGAGATGAAGATCCGGTCGAACGCCGCGACGCCGAACAAGGCTTTGGGATCGAGCAAGGTCGCGTCGGCCTGGGCGGTCGCGATGCGCCGCTCGAGCTGCGCCTTGGCGATCGAGCGGCGCGCGGTCGCCAGCATCTGGCTCGAGACGTCGACGCCATAGGCCTCGATCGAGGGATAGGCCCGCGCCGCCCTAACAAGGTTGCGCCCGGTGCCGCAGCCGATCTCCAGCACTTTGGCGCCGGCGGGAGGATCGAGATCGGCGATCAGCCGGTCGCGGCCGAGCAGATAGAATTTGCGCGTCGCATTATAGAGATGACGCTGATGGCGGTACATCTCGTCCATCAGGCCGGTGGCGTCGCGGCTTTGCGCGATCGCCCCCGTCAATGCCGGGCCGCCAAAGTATAGAGATGAAACCCGCCGTAGATCGAGGAGCGATCCTTCGCGCCGAGCCGGCGGCACAAGTCGGCGTCATAATCGAAAGCGTCGAGGATTTCCTGCGGCACGCGGCCGGGCAGCAGGCGCTCATCGGCCGCCGTGCGGAAAATCACCCGCGCGCCGGGCCGCGCGGTGCGCAATATCTCGCTCCACAGCGCCGTCAAATCGGCATCGCTCATCCAGTCCTGCGCGTCGAGCAGGACATAGCAATCGAGACTGCGCGCCTGCGCCTCGTTCAGGAACGCCGTCATCGAACAATGATGCAGGCGCACGCGATCGGCGCGCTCGCGCAAATCCGCAAAATTGTCGCGCTGCAGATAGGGCGGCAGCGACGCGTCGGCGCCCGGCGCATAGCGCCGCCCGAACGCCTGCCAGGCGAAATAATTCGTCTGGATGGGAAAGCCGCAAGCCAGCCGTTCGACGCGCTGCTTCAGCACGGCGGCGATGCCGTCGGGCGAGTCGCCCGCCAGCGCGCGATATTGCGAAGGCGGAATGCCGAGGCCATAGAGGGTCGCCGGCTGGCGCGCCAGCCAGCGCACGAAGGCTTTGTCGACGAGCGGCGCAAGCTGGCGGTCGAATATTGCGCGCTGCTCTTCGATCGTCCGGGTTTTGAGGATCGCGCCAATATCCGCGCCATAGAGACGCGCCAGCCAATGGCCGGCGCCGATGAAGCGGCCAAGCAGGCCGTGACGATAAAAATTATCGGAAAACGCCTTGATCCGCCGCTTTCCGCCAATGCCGCGCCCGTCCCAATAGGCCCGCGAATCCGCATCGAGCTTGTCGCGCAATTGGGTCTCGTAGGCCGCGACATTGGTGGGGCTGTCGGCGCGCCCAAAGAAGGAGAAGAAGGCGTCATAATCTGGCAGGTTTTTCAGCGCGCAGATTTTGAGCCGGTTGAGCGCGATATGCGCGCCGTTCAGATCGATGGCGGCGACGCGGGCCGGATCGGCGGTGAGGTAGGACAGAACATTGCAGCCGCCGGAGGCGATGGCGACGACACGATCGTCTGGCCCGAGGCGCAGCGCCTCCATATCGACCAGCGGGTCTTCCCAGATCTGGGGATAGACGAGGTGCTGAAAGGCGAAAGTGAACAGGCGCTCCAGCACGCCGGTCTTCGACAAAGCCTTGTTCTGATGGACGGCCGCGCTCAAACCTTCATTGGTGGCGCGTCGGATAACCCGCGTCGATTGATTCACATCATCCTCGAGGCCCGGTTGCAAACGTTAGCGGCTAGGCGAGTCTTGTGACAGGGGCGTGAAGGCGGAGGCGAGCGTAGGCTTCCCCACAGGGCAATTCAGTTCTCGATCGTGACGCTGTCATGGCCAGCGCTATTCAATCCGAGAAAAAAAAATGGATTGATTAGAAATAATTTCTCTAAAACAGAAACAGATGCGCCTCGCTTGGAAAGACGACCAACCTACGCCAACGCAATGGGTATCAGCGCCTTCCCAGCCTCTCCCATAACGAATCGCGAAAGTCAGCGGGCGCCGATGCCTCGGCCGCGACCGGCGGCTAATCTCTCGTCGGCGGAGGGAATGGCTCGGGACCCGGATCGATGATCGGGATTTCCTGAGGCGTCGGATAGTTCGGCAGTTCAGAGGGCGGTCGCTCCGCGGGGCGAGGAGGGGACGAGGGAGGGTCGGGCATGGTCGGCGGCGCCGCCGGCGGCGGCTGCGACGGAGGAACCTCCAGCGGGGGTTGCGGCACGCCGCTGCCGGCGTTGAGCGAGGCTTTCATGAGGTCTTCTCCTCGGTTGTAAAGCGCATCGGCGCATCGACGCGCCGCGTTTCATCCGGATCGGCGCGCCGTCAATGCATATGCGTGAAGACGATGTCGAGGACCGCCCAGGCCAATCCGATGGCGACCATGCTGGCCGCCAGCATCATCAGCACGCGTCCGCCAGACGGTCCCTGGCGGGCGGTGTCCGCGGTGACGATCTGGGCCGGTCCGCCCGGCCGATAATGGGGCGGCGGGCGAATATTGTCGTCTTCGACCTCGACATTGGGCGGCATGTCCGAACTCCTGATCTGGCTCAACCAGACTGGACAAACGGCGTTTTCGGAGAATCGTTCCAAAAATTGAAGACCCGCGACGCCCGCCCGACTGCCTCAGGCGATGTAGCGTTCGCTCGATCGGACGGCGACGTAATCGTCGGCCCAGGCGCGTAGCGGGGCTAGCGCCTCGCCTTTCGCATCGAACACATGCACGAACCGCCGGTCGACCGTGAACGCCATCCGCTCCCCCACCGCCGCGCGGTGGATGCCGCGCAGCGAGGCCACCAGCCGCTCGCCTGATTCGAGGGTCGCGTGGATGATCGTTTCGGCGCCGAGAATCTCGCTCGCCTCCACCTTGCCGTTTAAACCGCGCTCCGCGGGCGATAGATGCTCGGGCCTGACGCCAACGGTGAGGGCGTCAGGCGCGCCCGTCTGACCTGCCGTCACCGACGCTTCGATCACGCTGCGACCCCCATCGACGGCGAGCCGCAGCCCGGACGGCGAAGCGCTCTGCGCCGCCGCCGACAGCATGTTCATCTGCGGCGCCCCGAGGAAGGAGGCGACAAAGCGATTGCGCGGCCGCGCGTAAAGCTCGATCGGCGATCCCACCTGCTCGATGATGCCATCGTGCAGCACGACGATCGTGTCGGCCATGGTCATTGCCTCGACCTGGTCGTGGGTGACATAGATCATCGTCGAACCGAGCCGGCGATGCAGGCTGACGATCTCGCTGCGCATTTTGACGCGCAATTCGGCGTCGAGATTGGAAAGCGGTTCGTCGAACAGGAAAGCCTTCGGCTCCTTGACGATCGCCCGGCCGATCGCCACGCGCTGGCTCTGGCCGCCCGAAAGCTGCGAAGGCTTGCGCTGCAGCAGGTGATCGATCTGCAGGATGCCCGCCGCGCGGGCGATGCGCGCCTCGATCTCGGCTTTGGGCAATCGCTGGCAGACAAGGCCAAAGCGCATATTCTCGTGGACGCTCATATGGGGATAGAGCGCGTAGGATTGAAACACCATCGCCATGCCGCGCGCGGCGGGAATGAGATGATCGCAGCGCGCGCCGTCGAGCAGCACCTCGCCCGAAGTGACGTCTTCGAGGCCGGCCACCATCCGCAGCAGCGTCGACTTACCGCAACCCGACGGGCCGACGAACACCGTGAACGAACCGTCGTTCACCACGAGGTCGACGCCATGGATGACCTCGACCGACTGGAAGCTCTTTCGCAGATTCTTCAGTTCAAGCCGCGCCACGCGCTTGCACTCCCACCGTCAGAGCATCCCCTGCCCGCAATTTTCGCGCGGCGCCCAGGAAGATCGCCTCGCCGTCGCGCTCCACAAATTGTCCGTCGACTGTCGCGCGGCCGGCCGGCATCGGCAAGCGCAGCGACGAAATCTCAAGCTCGCCGCCCTTGACCGTCAATGTCGCCGAGGCGCCGCGAAACGCGATTTCGCCCCAGCCGCGCCCCGCCGACCAGAAATAAGTCGCATCGCCGCTCTTGGCCGGACGGAAGCCGATTTCGCCGCGCCGCTGGTCGAAGGTCAGCCCGATATAGGCGTTGACGAGCGCGTAGCTCGACAGCGCCCGCGCATAATAGCTGCCGCATTCGATGTCGTTCCATGGATTGCGCCGGGCGCCGTCATGGCGCGCGCGCGCCGCGCGCACGATGGTGAGGCCCTCTTCGACAAGCCCGCGCAAAATGAGATGGGAGGCGAGCATATATTCCAGCCCGGTCCATACTTCCTCGGCGTAGGGCACCGGCACCGCCGGTTTCGCCGCGCCTTCGGGCCAGGTGCAAACCAGCAGGCCGCCCTCGTCCTCATAGGCGTAGACGCGGCAGGGATTGAAATGATAGCGCAGCGAGGGGAGGAAGTTCTCGCGAAACACCGATTTCAACGCGGTCGCGACTTGCTCGGGATCGAGGAGATCGCCCAGGCCCGCAATGTCGGCGTGCCATTGGCCGAGAATCTGATCGGTGAGGCATCCCTCGCCGATCTGATATTTGATCTGGCGATATTCGTCCGACCAATAGGCCTCCATGAAGGTTTCCCGCAACACGCCGGCCTTGCGGCCCAGATCGAAGGGCTCCAGCGCCGAACGGTCGGCAAGCGCCAGCTTCTGCGCGTAATAGCGGCCATTGAACAGATTCTCGTCGACCCAGTCGCGGCCCTTGGCGGCAAGATCGGCGCATTGCCTGGCGAAGGTTTTTTCGCCGACCGCGTCGGCCATGCGCGAGGCCGCCTTCAGCGCGGCGAGATACAGGCTGGTCAGCCAGGAATTGGGGCCGAACAGCTCCATGTCGAGCGTGTGATGCTGGCGTCCCCACAGAACGCCGGTGCGGTCGGGATCCCATCGATCGGGATTCTCCGCCGACCACGCATATTCCATCGCGCGCTTGATCTTGGGCCAGTAGCGCCGCAGCCAGGCATCGTCGCCCGAATTCTTCCATTCGCGATAGGCTTTGACGATCGCCCCGAAATGCCCGTCCGCGCAGGGGCCGATAATGTCGAAGCCGGAGCCGAGCGGCAGGCGCTGGCGGAAGGTGAGGCCGCCGGTCGGCAATTGATTGAATGTGAATTCGGTCTCGCGCAGCGTGCGCTCCAGCGCGGGAAACAGGTTCGACAGGGCCTGCTGGTAGTTCCACACATGCGTGCAACTGCCCTCGCAGGATCCCTCGCGGATGTGCTGGCCTTCCCAACCCCAGAGTTCACCGCCTTCGAGGCGGATCACCGTCGCCGTTCGCAACACGGCGAGCGTGCTCGTGACCGCGTCGACGATTTCGGCCGGCATCGAGGAGGCGAAGATCGAATCGCGAAACGCGAATGTCTGCCCTTCGAGCTCATCCCATCGCGCGAAGGCATCTGCGCCGGTCGCCGCCGAATCGGCCCATTGCGTCGCGTAATAATTGCGCCAGGTCGGCGCCTCGCCGGCAAATTCCGGATCGCCCGGCTGCGCCCGGTTGAACCAATAGATGGCGCCGATCGGATAGTTCCAGCTGATGGCAAAGCGCATGCGGCGCGTCTCGCCCGGCTCGATGCGGATGCGGCGCGCCAGCGTGCCATGCTCGGGCTGCTGGAACATGTTGCGCGCCGCGCGGGGCTTGTCGTAATGGCGCTCGCGCAGCGGGCCGGCCTGAGCGAATTCGCGCCAATAAAGGCTGAGACTGTCGAACCACTGACCCCGGAAATGATAGTCGACGTGCTCCACGCCGTCGCCGTCGGTGGCGATGGCAAGATCGCCGCGTTCGGCGGCCGGCCGGTCCGCGTCGGCCGAGGTGAAATGCAAAGCGCTGAGGCCGCGTGACCGCGAAAAGACATGCACGCCGCTGTCGCAGCCGTAGTTTCCCAGCGTGGCGCCGATCGTATAGTCGATCGCCGCGTCGGTGTCGTTTTCGATGTCGAAAGCGAACAGCGCGGCGGGCATCGACGAATCGCGGTCGTTATGGGGAATGAACGGGCTGAACGCCGTCATCCGCACCTTGCCGGGAAACGCGTCGCGATGGAATTCGAGCTCGGCGACGGGAAAGCGGCCGGTGAAGGTCACGTCGTCGAAATGCGGCACGCCCGCCATGGAATCGCGATTGGCGCCGAAACCGAAGCCGTCGAATTTTCGCGTGCTCGGCGAGCCGGTCGGCACGCCCTCATAGGGGCCGTTCAGCACGCGCGCGTCCAGCAGCTTGCCGTCGCGCTCGGCCTTGATGGCAAAATGGCTATAGCCGTTGAACTGATGGATGGCGGGGCGGCTGCGCAGGCTCCAATCGATGAGGCGCCCGCCTCCCGTCAGCGAGACGCTGCCGGTTCCGATGCCGCCGAGCGGAAACGCCAGATATTGACGGCGCGCGCCGGTATAGACGAACCGCTCGTCGATGGTCGCCTGCTTCAACTTCTGCAACATTGTTCAACCGTCCTGTCGTTTTTCTAGTTCTTGATGCCGCTCATGGTGACGCCTTCGATCACCAGCTTCTGGGCAAGGAGGAAAATGAGGATGACGGGCAGCACAGCCATGCTCATCGCCGCCATCACGAGCGCCAGATTGCCGGAATTGAGATAGCCGCGCAGCAGGTCCATCGCGATCGGCAGCGTCATCGATTCCTGCGGTTCGAGCAGGACGCGCGCCTGGAAATAATAGTTCCAGGTCTGCGTGAAGGTGATGATGCCCAGGGCCGACAGCGCCGGGCGAAGCTGCGGCAGCGAGATGCGATAGAAAATCTTGAAATAGCCGGCGCCGTCCATCAGCGCGGCTTCCTCCAGCGCTTTGGGCTGCGACAGCATGAACTGGCGCACCAGGAAGACGCCGAAGCTTGACGTCAGATACATCAAGGCGAGGCCGATCGGCCGGTTGAGCAGGCCGACCTGCGCAAAGCCGAGATAGATCGGAATGATCGTCACTTGCGCGGGGAACATCAGCCCGATCAGCATGACGAAGAACAGGCTTTCGCGGCCGGGAAACTTCAGCCTCGCGAAGGCGAAAGCCGCAAAAGTGCAGGTGACGAGCTGGCCGATCGTGACGATGACGGCGATCTCGACGCTGTTCATATAGATCTGCAGGAAGGGGATCGAGGAATCCAGCACCGCGCGGTAATTCCTGAAATCGAGGTTCGGCGGCAGGAAGCTTGGCGGCATCTTATAGGCGTCGGCGACCGAGCGGAACGACATGCTGAACAGCCAGGCGAAAGGCAGCAGCATGACGATGCCAAGCGCCGCCATCGTGACGAGAATGGCGCGGTCGACCCAGCGCTGCGCGGCCCTCGTCTGCATGGTCAGTAACGCACCCAGATGCGCGAGGCGAAAAGCTGAAGGCTGGTGATGACGAGGTTCACCAGCGTCATGACGACCGCCACGGACGCGGCATAGCCGATCTCGAAAGTGTCGAACGCCTCCTCGACGATATAGAGCGACATCGAGCGCGTGGAGTCGCCGGGGCCGCCGCGCGTGAGGATGACGATCGATTCGAACACCTGCAGCGCGCCGATCGAGGCATAGACGATCGCAAAGAACACGACCGGCGAAATCCAGGGCAGCACGACGCGGAAGAACCGGCGCCAATAGGAGGCGCCGTCCATGATCGCCGCCTCCATCAGGCTCTTCGGCACGCCCTGCAGAGCGGCGATGAAGATCACCATGAAGAAGCCGGCGTTCTTCCAGACGTCCATGATGATGATCGACATCATCGCGGTATGGCTCGAAGTCAGCCAATGGACCGGCGTGAAGCCGAGGCGGATCAGGTAATAATTGATAACGCCGAGATCGTCGCCGTAGAAATAGCCCCAGACGATCGACACGAAGGCGGCGGCGATGATGACGGGCAGGAAAAAGGCGAGGCGAAAGAGATAGAGCAGGAAGGCCGGCATCGCGCGGTTGAGCGCGAGCGCCAGCAGCAGGCCGACGCTCACATTGCCCGCCACCGCGAAGAAAGTGAAACGCAGCGTGTTCCAGAAGATCTGCAGCGAACGGTCGTCGGTGAAGAAGCGCGTGAAATTGTCCAATCCGACCCAGCGCGAGCCGGCCATCGGATCGTAATAGGAAAAGCTCAGGATGAAGGTGACGACGACCGGCGCCAGAACGAAGACGGCGTAAAGCGCGAACGAGGGCGCGACGAAGAGATAGGCGGCGCGCGCCTGCGCGCGCTCCAGATCCGATCTTCTCTGCGCGATCGCCGCGGACATGGCTCAAAGCCTCAAGCTGGATGCGGCGCCCCATGCCGCGGCCTCGCCAGGGACCGCCGGCCCGTCGCTGGGCCGGCGGAATGGTCGAGCGAGGCTACTTTGCCTGCTGCGCGGCAAGCCGCTTGAACGATTCGTTCAATTCCTGATCGGTGCGCTTGACGCCGTCGGCGATCGAGACCTCGTCCGACATCATCGCCACATAATTGCGCAGGAAAATCTTCTCGACTTCCTGGAAATTGGCGGGCGAAGGCACCGGCAGCGTGTTGGGCAGCGTCTGGTAATACATCGCCGCGCTCGGCGGGAAGGCGAGGAAGCCGGGAGTCTCGGCCGCCGACTTGCGTCCGGGCACGCCGCCGCCAAGCTCGCCCTCTTCCTTCTGCGTCTGCTCGCTGGTCAAGGCGCCGACGAGCTCCTTGGCGAGGTCTGGATATTTCGAAGTCTTGGAGACCGCATAGCCGCCAAATCCGATCACCGTATCGCCGTTCACCTTGGAGGGAACGTCGGCGATATCCATGTCGAGATTGGCCTTCTTGGCGTTCTCCAGAATCCAGTGGCCGCGCGAGATCATCGCCACCTGGCCGGCCAGGAACTGGTTGTCCATCGTGTCCTTGCCGGGGATGGGCGACACTTTGTCGATATGGATGAGATCGTGGAGGAATTGCAGGGTCTGCGCCACCTTCGGGTCCAGCATGTTGGAGGCGGACCAGTCGGCGTTCAGAACCGACGTGCCGTTGGAGTAGAACCATGGCTGGACGAAGAAATTCTGGTTGGGAACCTCATAGCCATATTGCGTCACATTGCCGGCCGCGTCGTGTTTGGTGAGCTTTTTGGCGACGTCGCGAAACTGATCCCAGGTCCAGTCCTTGGGGTAGTCGAGACCAGCCTCCTTGAACAGCTTGCGATTGTAATTGATCATGATGTTGTTCCATCCGATCGGGATGAAATAGGTCTTGCCCTGATAGGAGGAATATTTGAACAGCGCCGCGTCGAAATCGGAATAGCTCGGGTTTTTGGCGATGAAATCGTCGAGCGGGATGAAAATGCCGCGCGTCTCGAAGGTCTTGAACGTCTCGATCGCCGTCCCGTAGACGTCATAGGCGTTGTTCGCGTTGAATTGCGAAAGCACATGCGTGACGTAATCGCCCCAGCCATTGCTGATCGGGTCGATCGAGATATCGACCTTGACGTTGGGATATTTCTCGTTGAATCGCGCAATGGCGTGTTTGACGGCGGTCAGCTGCGCGTCGCCGCCAAAGGCCATCAGCCTGAGGTTCGCCTGCACATCGTCGGCCTTGGCGGCGCCCATGCCGAGCGCCAGGCCGGCCGCCAGTAAGAGTCCGATAAATCTGGATTTCACGGTCTTTTCCTCCCTCTGGACGCGCTGTCAAGGACCGCCGCCGCCTTTTGGCGGACGCTGGCTCAATCGCATGTCGAAACGTTTCGCGGCGGCATATCTCTTTTTCTCACCTTACGCGAAACGTTTCGAGTATAGACAGGAGCGGGCTGGCTGGCAAGAGATGAACCGTGTCGACGATCAGAGATGTAGCAAGCAGGGCGGGTGTCGCGATCTCCACCGTCTCGGCGGTGATCAACCGCTCGGCGCCGACCAGCGCGGCGGTGGTGGCGCGCGTCGAACAGGCGATCGCCGAGATCGGCTATATGCCCCAGCGCGCCGCCCAGACGCTGCGCAGCGGGCGCTCGCGCCTGATCGGCCTTATCATCCCCGACATCGCCAATCCGCATTTTGCGACCGTCGCCCGCGTCGTGGAAAACGTCTGCCTCGGCGCCGGCTACATGACTTTCGTCTACAACACCGACGAGGATTCCGACCACGAGATGCAAATCCTCAAGATGATGCGCATGCAGCGCGTGGCGGGGCTCATCCTCATTTCGACGCGCTCGGACGCCCAGCATGGCGCGCGGCTGATGGCCGAGATCGGCGTGCCGACCGTGCTGATGGGCAGCCATGTCGGGGGAACGCCTTTCGACATCATCACGCTCGACGACGTGAAAGCCGGACGGCTCGCGATGAGCCGCCTGTTGGATCTGGGCCACCGGCGCATCGCGGTAATGGCCGGGCGAAGCGGCGTGTCGACCAACGAAGAGCGGCTCGAGGGATGTCGCGTCGCCTTCGCCGAGCGCGGCCTTGCGTTCGGAAACGTCGAGATCGTCCTCGCCAATTTCAGCGAGGAGCGCGCCTTCGAGGAAACGCGGCGCCTCGTATCGCGGCGGGAAAGGCCGACCGGGATTCTATCCCTGAGCAATCTGATGACGATCGGCGTGATGCGCGGCCTTGTCGCCGAGCGCCTGGCGAGTCCGCGCGACGTTTCGATCGTCGGAATCGACGATTTCGAATGGGCGGAAATCATGAATCCGCAGCCGACGACGATCGCCCAGCCCATTGTCGAAATGACCCAGGTTGCGATCTCGATGCTTCTCGATCAGATCAAGACCGGCCACAGACCGTCCGGCCGCCGGCTGTGCTTCGAGCCTGAGCTTGTGGTGCGAGCTTCCTGCGGAGCGCCCGTTTAGGCCAAGCGGCCGCGCCCGTCACGCATGGAAGAAGACCGGCTCCATGCTCGCCCACCATTCGCCCTCCTGGCGGCTGTCGAACGGCTGCTGGCAGGGATTGCAATGGGACCACCATTCCTGGGTGATCGGATCGGCCGCCATGCGGGCGCTGTCGGCGGCAAGATCAGCGCCGTGATATTCGAAATAGGCGAATAGCAGGTTCTCGGGCTCGCGCAGGAAGATCGAGAAATTCTTCATGTTGCAGTCGGATATTTTCGCCAGCACGCCCGGCCAGGCCGCCGCGTGCAGGCGCTTATATTCCCCGATCTTCTCGGGCCGGATTCCCATCGCCATGCCGATGCGCCGCATCGCTTCCTCCTTTCCGCTCGTCATAGGCGATTTCCGCCAGAATTGGCCTGGACTTTCGCCTCCAGGCGCAGCACCGAGCGTTGAATCTTGCCGCTCGGCGTTTTCGGCAATTCGGCGCGAAACTCGATGGCGCGCGGATATTTATAGGGCGCAATATCGCCCTTCACATAATCCTGCAGGATGCGCGCGAGCGCCTCGCCCGCAACGACGCCCGGCCGCGGCACGACGAAGGCCTTGACGATGGTTCCGCGCTCGGCGTCGGGCGCGCCGACGACGGCGCATTCGGCGACATCCGCATGGCGCGCCAGGCTGATTTCGACTTCCGGACCCGAGATGTTGTAGCCCGACGAAATGATCATGTCGTCGGACCTTGCCTGAAACCAGAAATAGCCGTCCTCGTCCTCAATGAACGTGTCGCCCGTCATGTTCCAGCCGTCGCGCACATAGATCGCCTGCCTGGAATCATCGAGATAGCGGCAGCCGGTCGGGCCGCGCACGGCCAGATCGCCGGGCGTTCCGCGCGGCGCCTCCGTGCCCTGCCCGTCGACCACCTTGGCTTCATAGCCGGGCACCGGCCGGCCCGTGGCGCCGGGGCGGATTTCCTCCGGCGGCGAACCGATGAAAATATGCAGCATCTCGGTCGCGCCAATGCCGTCCATCAGCGAGATTCCGGTCGCCGCCTTCCAGGCCTCGAAGGTCGCCAGCGGCAGCGTCTCGCCGGCCGACACGCAGAGGCGCAGGCTCGACACGTCGGCCCCGCCGAGCGAGCCCAGCATTGCGCGATAGGCGGTCGGCGCGGTGAACAGGATCGTCGCCCGGAAACGCTCGATCGCCTCCAACAGCTCTTTGGGTCCCGCTTTTTCGATCAGCACCGACGAGGCGCCGACCGACATAGGAAACACGACGAGGCCGCCAAGGCCGAAGGTGAAGGCAAGCGGCGGCGAACCGATGAAACGATCCTGCGTGAGCGGGCGCAGCACATGCCGGCCATAGGCGTCGGCGATCGCCAGGACGTCGCGGTGGAAATGTATCGTGGCTTTCGGGCCGCCGGTCGTGCCGGAGGTGAAGCCGAGCAGGCAGACATCGTCCGATGCCGTATCGCAGGCCTCGAACAAAGGCGAGGCCTGCGACATCATCGCCTCCAGCGGCTGCGCGGCGTCGCCGAACGGGACGATCCACTCGAGCCCCGGCGCCAGAAGACGCGCCTTGTCCATCTCCTCCATGAGGCGCGCGTCGCAAAACGCGAGGCCAATCCGCGCCGCCTCGATCGGCGTCGCGAGTTCCCTGGCGCGCAGCAGCGGCATGGTCGCGACCGCGACGCCGCCCGCTTTCATCACGGCAAGATAGGCCGCCACCAACATCGGCGTATTGGCCGAGCGCAGCAGAACCCGATTGCCGGCGACGAGGCCAAGGCGGCGAACCAGCACATTGGCGATGCGGTTGACCCGCTCAAAAAGCTCGCCGTAGCTCCAGGTTTGGCCCGGAGCGATCAGGCAGGGCCGGTCGGCACGGCCCTCTTCGATCCAACGATCGAGAAGAGCGGAAACGCAGTTCAGCCGCTCGGGATAGCGGAACTCCGGGCGATCGAGCCGGAGATCGGGCCACAGCTCGGGGGGCGGCAACCGGTCGCGCGCGAATGTGTCCAAATGACCCGACCGGTGCATTGTTCATCCCCACGATTTGCGCAATAGACCAACACTCCTAGTCGGGGACGACGGCCGTCGCCTGGATTTCGACCTTGGCGCGCGGCTCGACCAGACCGGCGACCTCAACCACCGCCATAGGCGGGAAATGCCGGCCCATCGCCTCACGATAGACCGGCCCCATTCGTTTGAGAACGGCGCGATATTCGGCAAGATCGATCAGATACCAGGTCATCGACGTGATGTGCTGGGGACCCGCGCCCGCCTCTTCGAGAATGGCCGATATATTGGCCAAGGTCTGGCCGATCTGGTCGACAAGATCGTCCGACTCGAACTCGCAGCGCGCATTCCAGCCGATCTGGCCGCCGGTGAAAATGAGCCGGCCGCGCGCCTCGACGCCGTTGGAATAGCCGACGGGCTTGGCCCATCCCTCCGGCTGAAGGATCTTATGCATGAGGTGTCTCCGTGAAGCGGGCGCGGCTCATATCCTGACGTCGTCCTTCAAGAGCTCGCGGGCGACGATGAGCTTTTGCACCTCGGTCGCGCCCTCGTAGATTCTCAAGGCGCGAATCTCGCGATACAGCCGCTCGACGATTTCCCCGACGCGAACGCCGCGGCCGCCGAAAAGCTGCACGGCCTGGTCGATCACCCATTGCGCGTTCTCGGTCGCCGTCATCTTGGCCATTGCCGCCTCGCGGATGGCCGGCAGCTGCTGCACGTCGCGCCGCCAGGCGGCGCGGTAGGTCAGCAGCGCGGCGGCGTCGATCATCGTCGCCATATCGCCGAGCTTGGCCTGGGTAAGCTGCAGATCGGCCAGGGTCCCGCCGAACAGGCGGCGCGACCTCACATGGGCGAGCGCCTCATCCAGCGCGCGGCGGGCAAAGCCCAGCGCCGCCGCGGCGACGGAGGGGCGGAAAATATCCAGCGTGCGCATCGCGATCTTGAATCCCTCGCCCGCCTCGCCAAGACGGTTCTCCATCGGCACACGACAATTGCGAAAGCGGAGGCGCGCCAGGGGGTGCGGCGCGATCACCTCAATGCGTTCGGCGATTTCCAATCCCGGCGCATCGGCGGGCGCGACAAAGGCGGAAATGCCGCGCGCGCCCGTCGCCTCGCCGGTGCGCGCGAACAAAGTGTAGAAATCGGCGATGCCGCCGTTCGAAATCCAGGTCTTTTCGCCGTTCAAGACATAATGATCGCCGTCCAGTTCGGCGCGGCAGGCCATAGCGGCGACATCCGAGCCCGCCTCCGGCTCGGAAAGCGCGAAAGCCGCAATAAGCTCGCCGCGCGCTACGCGCGGCAGTAGGCGCGCCTTGAGCGCCTCCGAACCGGCAACGCCGATCGCGCCCGAGCCGAGGCCCTGCATGGCGAAGGCGAAATCGGCAAGGCCGTCATGCCAGGCCAGCGTCTCGCGCAGCAGACAAAGCGTGCGCGAATCGATCTCCGGCCGAACGCCGCCAAAGGCGCCGGGCGCGACATGTCTGAAGATTCCCGCCGCGCCAAGCTTGGCTGCCAGATCGCGGCAGGCCGCGTCGACATTGCGATGATCGATCCCCTTGAGCGGCCGCGTCGCCATCCAGGCGTCGACCTCGCGGACAAGCGCGCGATGCGCCTCGTCAAAGAACGGCCAATCCAGCGGGCCGCGGTCGGGGCCGATTGCGTCGTTTGCCGACTTCATCGCGCACGCCTCTCAATCGCCCTGAAAATCGGGCCGGCTCTTGGCCGCGAAAGCCTCGAAGGCGCGGCGGAAATCGCCCGTCGCCATGCAAATGGCCTGGGCCTGCGCCTCCGCCTCGATGATCTCGTCGAGCCCCATCGCCCATTCCTGATTGAGCATGGTCTTGGTCATCGCATGGGCGAACCAGGGGCCGTCGGCGAGCGAGCGCGCAAGCAGGCCGGCCTCGTTCATGAGATCGGCGCGCGGATGCAGCGCGTTGAAAAAGCCCCAGCGATGCCCCTCCTCCGAAGACATGGAGCGGCCGGTGAACAGAAGCTCGGCCGCGCGGCCCTGCCCGATCAGCCTTGGCAGGATGCCGCAGGCGCCCATGTCAGCGCCGGCCAGACCCACTCGCGTGAACAGGAACGCGGTCTTTGCCTGCGGCGCCGCGAGGCGCAGATCGGCGGCCATCGCCAGGATCGCCCCCGCCCCGGCGCAGATGCCGTCGACCGCGGCGATGATCGGCTGCGGACATCGGCGCATCGCCTTGACGACATCGCCGGTCATGCGCGTGAAGGCGAGCAGTTCGGGCATCGCCATTTTGGTGAGCGGCTCGATGATCTCGAACACGTCGCCGCCCGAACAGAAATTATCGCCCGCCCCCGTCAGCACGAGCGCGCGCACATCGCTCGCCTCGGCAAGGCCGCGAAAGAGATCGCGGAGTTCCGCATAGCTCTCGAAGGTGAGCGGATTTTTCTTTTCCGGGCGGTTGAGAATGATCGTGGCGACGCGGCCATCCTCGCTCGCCTCCCAACCGAAGTGGCGCGCCGCATAGTGTTTGAACGGCATCTTATTGGCTTGCATGGAATGGGTCATCGCCGCCTCTTCATCCAACCATCACTTCGCCGCCGGCGATGGCGATCGCCTGGCCGGTAATGGCGCTTGCTCCGGGCGAGGCGAGCCAGGCCACCGCGTCGGCGACCTCGGCCGGCGTGACGAGCCGCCCCTGCGGATTGTTGCGCACCAGCACAGCCTTGGCCTCTTCGGCGCCGCAGCCCGTCTTGGCGGAGATCGTCGCGATCGCCCCTTGCACCAAAGGAGTGTCGGTAAAGCCCGGGCAGATTGCATTGACGGTGATCCCAGCGCCGGCAAGCTCCAGCGCAAGCGAGCGGGTGAGGCCGACGACCGCGTGCTTGGCCGCGCAATAGGCCGAAACATAGGGATAGCCGACAAGGCCCGCCGTGGAAGCGATGTTGACGATGCGCCCGCATTTCGAAGCGCGCAGGTCGGCGAGCGCCTGTTTGGCGACAAGGAACACGCCGGTGAGGTCCGTGTTGATGACCTCGTTCCAGAGGGTCAAGTCGGTCTTTTCGAACGAGGCGCTCGGCGCCTCGCCGGCATTGTTGACGAGAATGTCGACCGGCCCGAGCGCCGCGCGGGCGGCGGCATAGCCTTTGGCGATGGCGTCGGGATCGGTCACGTCGAAACCCTCGGCGATGAAGCTCGCGCCATCGGGCAGGCTCGCATGGACCGCCGCCAGCGGCGCGCGGCGGCGGCCCGCCAGCGTCACGCGCGCGCCCTCGGCGGCAAGGCGCCGGGCGATCGCCGCGCCTATGCCCCCGCCCGCCCCGGTGACGAGCGCATGACGGCCGGCGAGATTCATTTCGGCCCGCCCGCCGCCGCCGCGGCGGCGCGCGCGAGACCCGTCTCGTATTGCACGCGGCCCGAATAATATTGCTTGGGCCACGCCACGGATTTGACGCCGATTTTGGCCGCCTCGTGCAGCACCCAGGCCGGGTCGGCCAGATGCGGCCGCGCCACCGCGCAAAGATCGGCGCGCCCCGCCGCGATGATGGAATTAGCCTGATCGGCTTCCGAAATCGCGCCGACGGCAACGGTGGGTATCTGGATCTCGTTGCGGATCTTGTCGGCGAACGGGGTCTGGTAAAGCCGCCCATAGACGGGCTTTTCCTCCTTGACCACCTGCCCCGACGAGCAATCGAGGATGTCGGCGCCCGCCGCCTTGAACATGGCGGCGAAAACAAGCGCGTCCTCCGGCGTATTGCCGCCCTCGAACCAGTCGTTGGTCGAAAGGCGCACCGACATCGGCCGGTCCGCCGGCCAGATCTCGCGCATCGCGCGGAACACTTCGAGCGGAAAGCGCGCCCTATTCTCATGCGAGCCGCCATATTCGTCGGCGCGCAGATTGGTCAGCGGCGACAGGAAGCTCGACAGGAGATAGCCATGCGCGACATGCAGTTCGACAATGTCGAAGCCGATCTCGACGGCGTAACGCATCGCGCGCGCGAAATCGGCCTTCACGCGCCCCATATCCTCGCGCGTCATCTCGCGCGGAACCTGCGAGTTCTGGAGATAGGGCAAAGCCGAGGCCGAGATCAGCGGCCAGTTGCCCGTCTCCAGCGGCTGGTCGGCGCCCTCCCAGGCGACCTTGGTCGAGCCCTTGCGGCCGGCATGGCCGAGCTGCAGCCCGAATTTGGCCTCGGTCTCCGCATGGATGAAATGGACGATGCGTTTCCAGGCCTCGGCCTGTTCGTCATTCCACAGGCCAAGGCAGCCCGGCGTGATGCGCGCATCCGCCGAAACGCAGGTCATCTCGCCGAATACGAGCCCGGCGCCGCCAAGCGCGCGCGCGCCAAAATGCACCATATGGAAATCGCCGGGCGCGCCATCCCTGGCCGAATACATCGCCATCGGCGAGACGACGATGCGATTGTGCAAACTCATCCCGCGCAGCCGGTAGGGCGTGAACATCGGCGGCGGCACGACTTCGTTGAGCGCCGGATGCAGGCCGTTGCGCGCGGCGAACCAGCGCTCGTAGCCCTCGAGCCACGCCTTGTCGCGCAGGCGCAGGTTTTCGTGGCTGATGCGCTGCGAGCGGGTCAGCAGCGAATACATGAACTGCTCGGGCTCGAGCTGGTCGCAATAGCGCGCGCCAACCACTTCGAACCATTCCATCGCATTGCGCGCCGCGTTCTGGATGCGCGCGACATCGACGCGGCGCGCCGCCTCATAGGCGGCGAGCGCGTCGGGTATGTAGTCGGGCGTATCGCCGAGGTCGCGGAACTGCTTGGCGAGTTCGATCGCGTCGTCGATGGCGAGCTTGGTGCCCGAACCGATCGCAAAATGCGCGGTATGGGCGGCGTCGCCCATCAGCACGAGATAATTGACGCCGTTGAACGCGCTCCAGCTACCGCAGATCAGGCGGCTGAAATTGAGCCAGGCCGACCCGCGCAGATGACGCGCATTGGTCATCAGCGCATGGCCCTCCAGCGTCTCGGCGAACAGCTTTTCGCAAAAGGCGATGGACTGGTCCGGGTCCATCTTGTCGAGGCCATGCGCCTTGAACACCGCCTCCGTCGTCTCGACGATGAAGGTCGAGGTGTCGATGTCGAAGCGATAGATATGCGCCTGGAACCAGCCGTGTTCCGTCTTGCGGAAATCGAAGGTGAAGGAATTATAGCGCTTGTTTGTGCCGAGCCAGATGTAGCGGTTGGGGCGCACCGAAATGTCGGGCTTGAAGGCGATCGGATATTTGGCGCGGATTTTCGAATTGAACCCGTCGGACGCCACGATGAGATCGGCGTCGGGAAATTCGCGGTCGGATTCGACCTCGCGCTCGAATTGCAGTTCGACGCCGAGCTCCTCGCAGCGCTTTTGCAGGATATTGAGCAGGCGCTTCCGCCCAATGCCGACAAAGCCATGGCCGGTCGTGCGCATCTTGCGGCCCTTGAACAGGACCTCGATATCGTCCCAATGATTGAACGAGCTTTCGATATGCGCGGCGGTCTGCGGGTCCCATTCGCGCATGCTGAGCATCGTCGCATCGGAAAACACGACGCCCCAGCCGAACGTGTCATAGGGCCGGTTGCGCTCGACGACGGTGATGGAATGGGCCGGATCGAGCTTCTTCATCAGCAGCGCAAAATAAAGCCCGGCCGCCCCCCCGCCGATACAGACGATGCGCATTGACGACCTCCATGCACGGCGAGCCGAATCGCGGTGGGGGATTATGGGCCCGGCGGCGCCGGACGCGAAGGGCGCGGGGCGGCGGCGAAGCGGGCGGATATGATTTAGAGGTAAAATATATAGGATTGAAATTGTGGGTCAAGGGGGAGCGGAACCTCATACGCTCATCGACCGTCATGGCCGGGCTTGTCCCGGCCACCCACGCCCCGCCGTTGCGGCGGCCTTTCGAGGTTGTGCGCCGCCCGTCGGCGTGGATGGCCGGGACAAGCCCGGCCATGACGAAGAGGGCGAGCGGATATCTCACCGCCGGCGCCGCTCACTTGTTCAACTCCTCGTACAAATCCCGCCATTCGGGATTGGCGTCGAGGATCAGGCGCACTTTCCAGGCGCGCGGCCAGTGCTTCATGTTGCTCTCGCGTTGAAGCGCGTCGCGAATATCTTCGTAGAACTCGGTGAGGACGAGGCGCTTCAATCCATACTTCTTGGTGAAGCCTTCGATGTGGCCTTCGCGGTGCTCCCAGCTTCGCCGCGCAAGATCGCTCGTCACGCCGGTATAAAGCGTGCCGTTGGGCCGGTTCGTCATGATATAGACCCAACCTCCGCGCATAGGCGCATGCTGCGACAATATTTGGCCGTCGCACAACCCCGCGCCGTTACGGCGGCCTTTCGAGGTTGTGCGCCGCCCGTCGGCGTGGATGGCCGGGACAAGCCCGGCCATGACGGGAGAGAGCGAAAACCGCCCCCCGCCCCGCCCCTATTGCAGCAACCGCTGCACCACCGCCTTGCCGACGCTCGCCGCGTTCACGCTTTCGAAGGCCTTCACATATTGGCTTGAGTAGAAATGGCGGATCATCGAAAAGCGGATGGCGAAGGAGCCGCCGCCGGTGCGGATGATCTTGGCCTCGACGAGGGAGTTTCGAATCTTGCAGGTCACCGGGCCATCGCCCAGCGCCGGCGCCGCGCCGGCGATGCGGGCGCCCGAAATCGATATGTCGATCAATTGCCGCAAATGGTCCTGGCCGCCGGCTCGCAGCGTCACGAGTTCGTTGGTTTCGAAACGTTCGGCCTTGCGCCGCCTTGGCTGTTCGACGCAGACGAAGCAGACGATGGTCAGGTTGTACCAGCTCCAGAACAGAGCCAGCGCGCCGAAGGCGACGCCGTCGCCGCGTAGGTTGAAATAGAAGGCATAGCCGATCGACAGGATCGTCAGGCCGAGCAGCGCCAGGTTTATTTTGAGAAGCGGCCATTCGACGAAGCCGCGGCTGCGGTCGCCGCCCTTGGCCGTCACCTTGAACTTGTGTCCCTGCGGCTTCAACAGGCCGATGACGACCGCCCTCAGCACTTCCGGCGCCGCGACAAGCTGGCAGACGTCGGACATGATCGGAAGCACGCGCCCGCGGGTCAGCCAGGTCATCGCGACGGTGTGCCAGACGTAATACGGCGCGAAATAGATCGCGACGTCGCTGAGGCTGGCGTTGACCGACTTTACGTTGAACACGAGATAGAGGACGGGAACGACGATGGCGAACAATCGGGAGGGATAGACGGCCGCCCACATCAGGAAAGTGTCGACGAGCGAGAGCCGATCGATGAAGGTGAGCTTGCTCGTCAACGAGAAAGGGCCGCTGCGCCCGCGCGTGATCTGCATGAAGCCGAGGCACCAGCGGCCGCGCTGCGAAATATATTCCTTGAGTCCCTCCGGAGCCAGGCCCAGCGTCAGCGGCTCGTTGAGATAGGCGGTGGTGTAGCCGGCCTCCTTCATGCGCAGCGTCAGAAGATAATCCTCGGTGACCGAATCGGTCGGCACGCCGCCGATTGCCATCAAAGGCGCGAAACGGATGATCGAGGAAGTGCCGCAGCAAAAGGCGGCCGACCAGGCGTCCTTGGCCGGCATTACGACATCGAAGAAAAAACGTTGCTCGTCCGGCAGGACTTTGGTCGCCAGCAGATTGGTCTGGATCGGATCCGGGTTGATGAAATGCTGGGGCGTTTGCACGATGCCGATCGTCTCGTCGCGGAACAAAGTCGCGCCACGCGACAGGAAATTCGGCATCGGCACGAAGTCGGCGTCCAGAATCGAAACGAATTGCGGCGGCTTCGGCAATTGCGCGATTTTTGCCAGCGCATAATTGAGATTGCCGGCCTTGGCGTGGGAATTGTCGGGCCGCGCGATATAGCCGCAGCCAAGCTGCTCGCACATCTCCTGCAACCAGGGACGCCCGCCATCGTCGAGCACCCAGACGCGATAATTGGGATAGTCCATGCCCGTGGCGCCGACGATCGTAATGGCCTCTTCTTCGTTATAGGTGCAGATCAGCAGGTCGATCAGCGGCTTTTCGGCGAACGCCTCCAGCCATGGCTTGTTCTTCTCGACCTCGGGCGTGCGATCGCGCGAGCGGGAGAGGAACACCATGGAAAGGATGGCCGCCACAAGCGCGATCGTCTCGACGAACAGGAAAATCAGTCCGGCCGCAAAATCCGCCGTCAATCCGGTCGGGGGCAGCGTCGAGGTCGCGCGCCAATAGAAATAGCGCAGCAATAGCGTGACGCTCACCGCCATCACGGCCAGCCTGGCGGATTCGGCGCGGCGGTCGACGATCGACATGACCATCAGGCTTGCGCCAAGCAGCAGCAGCGTCGGCCAGAACGCCGCGAGCAGCTCGGTCCCGCCGACCTTGGTCATGGACGCAATCCGAGCGCGCTCGCCTCGGCCGAAGTCGCAGTGGCTTCGACGGCGCCCTTTTCGAAGATGACCCGTCCGGTGCGGCCGACGCTGCAGTCGCCACTTTCGGCGATCTTGGGAACCGAGACGGTCACGTGATAGGCCTCCTTGACGAGCGTGCTCGGCAGGATGGCGAAATTGGCCGGCGCGCCAGCGGCGCCCGTCAGATTGACCACCGTGCCCGCATAATCCTCGCCCCCCGCGCTCGGGCGAAAGGTGACGGGGCTGCCGATCTGCAGGCGGTTGTAGACGGATTCGCCGACATTGGCGGTGACGACCGCGCTCGTGCAGTCGAGCAGGCGCATGAGATCCTGGCCGCGGCTGACATGCTCGCCCGGCGCCGTCAGCACTTCCCAGACGCGGCCGCTGACCGGCAGCGCCACCTCGACATTGGAGCGCTTCTCATATCGCGCCGTCTCCTCGGCGATTTCGGCGCGCAATCGTTCGATCTCGGCGTCATGCGTTTGCAGCTCGGCGCTGAGGTCGCCGACCCGCAGTCGCATGTCGTCGGCGCGCTGGGCCGAGCCCGGCCGATCATTATAGCTGTCGCCCAGGAACGAGCCTTGATTGGCGGCGGCCAATTCGACCGAGGCTTCTTCGAGCCGCTGGCGGGCGGCGGCCTCGTCTTCGGCGGCGACGGTCTTGTCGCGTCGCAGGCGTCCCGATTCGGCGACAGACACCGCTCCCGATTTTAGCAAAGCATTGGCGCGATTGAGCGCGGCCTCGGCTTCTTCGGCCCTTGCCGAAGCCGCCGCGACGTCGTGGCTCAAGGCGGCCAGGCGCGCGGTGAGCTGGCGAACGCGCCCTTCAGCGAATTGCTGGGTTTGCCGGGTCAGGCTGCCGAGATCGGCCTGCGCCAGAGCGAGCCGTCCCACGAGCGCGGGTCTTTCGTCTTCCAGATTGCCGAGCATACGGCGCAAGTCGTCCAGCCGCGCACGGTCGGCTTTATCGTCGACGATCCGCAATACGGGCGCGCCCTTCTCAACCGACCAGGCCGAGAAGTCGCGCGGCGTCGTCGCGACCACGCCGTCAATGGGGGAGCGCACCGTCACGATGCGCGAATTGACCACCGCCTCGACGCTGGCGGCCACCGGCAACGCCTGCACAGGCATCCATCCGAAGAACACGACGACCGCCAGGCCGAGCGCCGCCTTGATGAGCCGGCCGCTTAATACACGCGGCAGAAGTCCCGAACGCGCCGGCTTGGCGGGCGCCGCGGGCGCGCTCGTCGGCTCCTTTTCGGCGGGGTTTGCTGGGGCGGGGCCGGAAGGCTCATCGGCGAAGGCCTGGGCGAGGGACGCGCGCAAGCCGCGGACGTCGAGCCCGGCAGGGCGATGGGCGTCGCCGAGGTCGTCGTCCGATCGAGCCTCCCGATCGACGTAGCCGGACGGTCCATCGAGCCGTTCGCCAGGCTCGGGGGCGCGAACAAAAATCGCGGTCTTGGCGGACGTCGAATTTGCCATGAGGGATCCGGGGAAAAAATTGCGCGGCCTTTGCGACGACGGCTGTCCCGTTGGACGCGAGTTGACGCAGGCGCCCGGCGGAAACAACGAATCGCTGCTGGTGCTTCTTAAGAATTGAACGGTATGTGCCGTAACTTTTTCGCAATCGGCGCAATGGATAAACGCTTAATTCCTCAAAGTTAATTTGTGTTTATTAAGAGTTGCCGCGACGCAATTCCAACGATCGTGGTAAAAAAACCGTTCCTTCGAGGCGCCATAGATTCGGTCAAATAGGCGGCGCCGGCTTCCTCCAGCGCGATAGGCGAGGCCAGCGAGCCGGTGTCGGCGGCGCAGAAGAGTTTGATCAAAAGCGGCTGCTCCTCACCGATCCGCGAAAGCCAGCCTTGCCCCCAGCGCGACAAAGGCGCCGGCGAAGGTCCGGCGCATCCAGGTCAGCACGCGCGGGCGCGAGATCACGTGGTCGCGGATCGAGGCGGCGAACAGGCCGTAGCCGACGAAGACGACAAAGGTCATCGCCATGAAAACGGCGCTGAGCGCGAGCATGCGCGACAGCGGATGCGGCTCGCCCGCGCTGACGAATTGCGGCAGGAAGGCCAGGAAGAAAATCGACAGTTTCGGATTGAGGATGTTGATCAATATGGCGGTAGCCGTCACCTGAAGCGCCGAGCGGGCGCCGATCTGCTTTTCCACCCGCAAGGCGCCGCGCTCGCGCAACGTGTTCCAGGCCATATAGAGGAGATAGGCGACGCCGAGATATTTGAAGCTCTGGAAGGCGAGCGCGCTGGCGTGCAGCAGCGCGGCCAGGCCCAGGATCGCCGCCGCCATATGCGGCACAATGCCGATCGTGCAGCCGAACGCCGCCACGACGCTCGCGCGCGATCCGCGCGTGAGGCCGGCCGCCAGCGTGTAGAGAACGCCGGTTCCGGGCGATACGACGACGATGAACGAAGTGAGGAGGAATTCAAGGCTCATGGCGGCGCTCCGGCCAGCGGAATCCGGCTTACGGGATTAGCATGTTCCTCGTTGAGCGGGCCAGCAAGGCAGATCAATTCTCGGCCTGGAGGGGCCACGCCGACGAGCCGCCGTAAAGCGGCTGCGCCGCTCCTACGCTTCGCTTCGGCGCCTTCGGCGTGACTGCGGCTCGTCGGAGGCCAAACGCCATCGGCGAGCGTGGCGATGGCAAGCGCGCGCCAGAATCTTGCCTTGACCCCCAGCTATAACGTCGCTCTTCTGACTTCGCCCCGCAGGAGATTCCAATGCGGCTTATGCGTTTCTGCGCTACCGTCCTCGCGCTGACCGTCGCGGCGATCGCGCCAATGGCGCCGTTGGCGCAGCCCGCGCGGGTGGCCGATCCCGTCGATGTCGCGCTGGTGCTCGCCGCCGATGTTTCGCGCAGCATCAACGACGAGGAATTCACTCTGCAGCGGCGCGGCTATGCCGCAGCGATCACCAGCCCACGCGTGCTGGACGCGATCCGTTCGGGCTTGCATGGCGCCATCGCGATCAGTTTTGTCGAATGGGCCGGCGAGCCGGAGCAGAGAATCGTCGTCGACTGGGCGGTGATCCGCGGCGAGGCGGACGCGCGCAAATTCGCCGACGCGCTATTGGCCGCGCCGCGATCCTTCACCGGCCGCACGGCGATCGGCTCGGCGATCGATTTTTCCGCAAGCCTGCTGGCCGAGAGCGGTTTTGACGCCGAACGCCATGTCGTCGATGTCTCCGGCGATGGAACCAGCAACCAGGGTCGGGCGGTGACGGACGCCCGCGACGCGGCGCTGCGGGCGGGCCTTGTCATCAACGGCCTCGCCATCTTCAACAAGCGCGCCGCCGAGACGGGCGGCTATCTCGCGCTCCACACCAACCCGCCGGGCGGCCTCGCGCAATATTACCGCGACAATGTGATCGGCGGCCTCGGTTCGTTCGTGCTGCCGATCGACGATTTCAACAGCTTTGGCGAAGCGATGATCCACAAGCTCGTCGCCGAGATCGCCGGATTGGCGCGCGGCACCGGCGACGGAGGCGTATTGTAGCGCCCTCGCGCTTCACGTGGCCGCCTCGACTCCGTCGAGTTGCCGCTTCAGCGCGCCAAGGCTGGCAAGCAATTGTTCCTTGCTCTCCTTTTCGAGGCCGTTGAGCAGCGCGGCGAGCCAGCTCTCATGCTCGCGCGCCATTTCGAGGAAGCGGCGGCGCCCCTCCTCGGTGAGGCGCACCAGAATGGTGCGCCGGTCGGTCGGATGCGGCTCGCGCACCACAAAACCCTCCTCCGCCAGACGGTCGACAAGCCCGGTGACCGCGCCATTCGTCACCATCATGCGGCGCGAGGCGTCGCTCATCGTGAGGATTCCGCCCGCCCGCTCGAGCTGGGCCAGCAGATCGAAGCGGGCCAGCGAAATGCCGAAGGCGGCGGCGATCTTGCGCTGGAGCACGGTTTCGATGCGATTGGCGCAGGTCAGCAGCCGCAGCCAGATGCGGATTTCCAGATGCGCGCGCGCCCCCTCGCTGTCGGGCGCGGCCGGGCGAGCGGGCGCCGGCGCTGACGCCGCCTTGCGGAGCCTCGGCGCGCTTTTGCGTAAAGTCCTGGCCGGCATCTAAGAATCCTGCTCGAGGCGAGAGGGCAAATCCATGGCGAGCGGCGGCATTTGAGTCCTCGACTGCCTTTTAGCCCGCAATAGTTCATAACTCAAATTTCGAGTCCTGTTGCATTTGACGCGGCGCGCGGCGATCCTTGGCAAGCGGGCCGCGATCAGCGCAATATCCTTGAAAGGGGTCACGGCATTTCGCGAGAGGGGGGTCGCATGCGCGGACTTGAGGGGAAAACGGCGATCGTCTCCGGGGGCGCCACCTTGATCGGGCAATCGGTTGCCGAGACGCTCGCCGCCTATGGGTCGCGCGTCGTGATCGCCGACATCAATGTCGAGGACGGCCACGCGGCGGCGGCCCGATTGGGCGACAAGGTCAGCTTCGTCAAAACCGACCTCACCATCGACGCCGATATTGCCGCGCTCGTCGAGGGCGTCGTCGCCTCGACCGGGCGGCTCGACTTTCTCGTCAATGTCGCCTGCACCTATCTCGACAATGCCGGCGAGACCTCGCGCGCCGACTGGCTCAAGGCCTTCGACGTCAATGTGGTGGGCTCGCTGATCCTGATGCAGGCGGCCCGCCCCCATCTTGCAAAAAACAAAGGCGCGATCGTCAATTTCGGCTCGATCTCCTCGCGCGTGGCGCAGACCGGACGCTGGGTCTATCCCGTCTCCAAGGCGGCGATCCTGCAGCTCACGCGCAATCAGGCGATGGATCTGGCGCCCGACGGCATAAGGGTGAATGCGGTGTCGCCCGGCTGGACCTGGAGCAATATCATGGTCCAGCTCACACATGGCGATCGCGCCAAGACCGACCGCGTCGCCAAGCCGTTCCATCTGCTCGGCCGGGTCGGCGACCCCTCGGAAGTGGCCGAAGCGGTCGCCTTTCTTCTTTCCGATCATGCAAGCTTCATCACCGGCACGGACATCCGCGTCGACGGCGGCTATACGGCGATGGGGCCAGAGCGCGCCGAGCCGGCCATACCGCTGCTAATGGACTGACCGGGCGCGCCGGCCTCGCCGGTCGACTTTTCGAAAAGGGGGCACTTCCATGGCATCCACCAAGCGCAACATCACGATCGTCGGCGGCGGTCAGGCCGGCCTACAGCTCGGCTGCGGCCTGCTGGACAATGGTTATGAAGTCCATCTCGTCCAGAGCCGCAGCGGCGAGCAAATCCTCGCCGGCAAGGTGATGTCGAGCCAATGCATGTTCGATATCGCGTTGCAGAACGAGCGCGATCTTGGCCTCAATTTTTGGGACAAAGCCTGCCCGACCGTCGATTCCATCAATTTCGTCGTGCCGGCGCCCGATGGGTCGGGCGGCAAGGCGATCGAATGGAACGGCAGGCTCGACAGACCGGCGCAAAGCGTCGACCAGCGCGTCAAGTATCCCGCCTGGATCAAGGAGTTCGAGCGCCGCGGCGGGCGCCTGACGATCAAGGACGCCGATGTCGCCCATCTCGAAGTCTACGCCGGGAAATCCGATCTCGTGGTGGTGGCCGCCGGCAAGGGCGAGATCGCCAAATTGTTCGAGCGCGACGCGGCAAAATCGCCGTTCGACAAGCCGCAGCGCGCGCTGGCGCTGACCTATTGCAACGGCATGATTCCGCGCCCCGATCATTCGGCCGTCAATTTCAACCTGATCCCGACGGTCGGCGAATATTTCGTATTTCCCGCGCTCACCCTCAGCGGCCCCTGCGAGATCATGGTGTTCGAGGGGATTCCGGGCGGCCCGATGGATTGCTGGAAGGACGTCAGGACGCCGAGCGAACATCTGGCGCGCTCGAAGAAAATCCTCGACACGTTCCTGCCCTGGGAGGCCGATCGCTGCCATTCGGTCGAACTCACGGACGCCAACGGCATTCTGTCCGGCTCGTTCGCGCCCATCGTGCGCAAGCCGATCGGCCGCCTTCCCTCGGGCGCGCTGGTGCTCGGGCTCGCCGACGCGATCTGCCTCAACGATCCCATCACCGGCCAGGGCTCCAACAATGCGTCGAAAGCGGCCAAGACCTATCTCGAAGCGATCCTCGCCCATGGCGGCAAGCCGTTCGACGCGGCCTTCATGCAGGCGACGTTCGACGCCTATTGGGCCTATGCGCAATATGTGACGGGCTGGACCAATGCGCTCTTGCAGCCCCCGCCTCCGCATGTGCTGAACCTGATGGGCGCCGCGCAGGGTTTTCCGGTGCTCGCCAAGCGCATCGCTAACGGCTTCAACCAACCGCTCGATTTCTTCCCCTGGTTCGCCGTGCCCGAAGAGGCCGACCGTTATCTCAAAGAGCTCGCGGGGTGAATTCTCGGGAGCGCGGGCGTCCCGCCCGCTTTTAAAAACCGTGAAAGCCAGACCCCAGGCGCTGAAAGAGGCGACCGGGACGGTCGCGTTCCCCAGAGAGGCATTCGCATGGCGGTCGATTACATCATCGTGGGCAGCGGCATCAATGGTCTGGTCGCGGCGGCGATGCTGGGCAAGAAGGGCAAGAAGGTGCTGCTGCTCGAGCGCAACGAGCGCATCGGCGGCTGCATCCGCAGCGAGGAAATCACCGCGCCCGGCTTTATCCACGATGTGATGGCGACGACCTTCGTGCTGTTCGTCACGTCGCCCGCCTATGGCGAACTTGCCGAAGATCTCGCGGCGCGCGGGCTCGAATTCGCCCATTCGAAATTCCCGACCGGCGTGTTGCTGCCCGATGGGCGGAGCCAGATTTTCGCGATGGACCGCGTGCGCAACATCGCCGCCTTCGAGGCGCTCGCGGCGGGCGACGGCGCGCGATTTGGCGCCGACATGGACCGGCTCGGCGCCGACGCGCCGTTTCTGTTCGCGCTGCTCGGCGGCTCGCTGTGGTCCTGGGGCATGGCCAGAATCGTCGCGCGCGAAGCCTGGAAGCGCCGCCCGCGCGGCGTTGCCGCGTTCCTCGGGCAGGCGCTCATGCCAGCGCGCGCCTGGCTCGAACAGCGCTACCGTTCGCCGCTGTTCCATGCGCTCTGGGCGCCCTGGGTGCTGCATACAGGCCTTGGTCCCGAAAGCGCCTATTCCGGTGAGATGGCCAAAGTGGTCGCCTTTGCGGTGGAGGCGGCCGGCGCGCCGATCGTCAAGGGCGGCGCGGCCAAACTGCTGGGCGCCTTCGCCGCTCTCATAAAGGATCAGGGCGGCGAAATCCGCCCCTCGGCCGATGTCGCCGCGATCTTGCTCGACAGCACGGGCGCGGCGCGCGGCGTCAAACTCGCCGACGGCTCGGAAATCGCCGCGACACGCGGCGTGATCGCCTCGGTCACGCCGAACCAGCTTTACGAGCGCCTGCTGCCGGGCGGCAAGCGCGGCGAAGTCGCCGAAGAGCTTGCCGGCTATCGCTATGGCAAGGGCAATATGCAAATCCATTATGCGCTGAAATCGCCGCCCAAATGGCGCGATCCGGAACTAGGGCAGGTGGCGCTGCTGCATCTGACGCCCGGCCTCGACGGCGTCTCGAAGGCGGCCAACGAGGCCGAGCGCGGCATGCTGCCGGCCGAGCCGACGATCTGCGTCGGCCAGCCGACCGCGCTCGACCCGAGCCGCGCGCCCGAAGGCGCGGCCATTCTGTGGCTGCAGCTTCCCGAAGCGCCGCGCTTCATCAAGGGCGATGCGGCGGGCGAAATCGCCGCGCCCGAGGACGGGCGCTGGAGCGAGGCGATCCGCGAGGCCTTCGCCGATCGCGTCGAGGCGCGGCTCGCCCATCACATCGAGGGCTTCCGCGATCTCGTGATCGCGCGCAAGGCCTATTCGCCGGCCGATCTCGAGGCCCTCAACGTCAATCTGATCGGCGGCGATCCCTATGGCGGCGCCTGCGGCATCGACCAGTTCTTCCTCTGGCGCCCGCTGCCGGGCTCGGTCAACCACAAGACGAATGTGCCGCGCCTCTATCATATCGGCGCCTCGACCCATCCGGGACCGGGGCTTGGCGGCGGCTCGGGGTTCCTCATCGCCAAGGCGCTGGGGGGACGCTAGCGAGAACGTCAGGGATAGACTTGCGCCCGCGGCGCTGACATAAGCGCGACGGCTGCGATGCCACCGCCGTGCTCGCCGTCAAGTCCAAGCCGCCTTCGGCGGTCGCTTCGCGAGACTTGACCGCTGCGCTCGGCGATGGCGTTTGGCCTTCATGTCTCTTTGGTGACCGAAGCGGCCAACGGCCGCTCGGGCCACCAAAGAGACATGCAGGCAAATAGCCGCGCCGACGAGACGCCGTCACCCCGCAGGGGTCGAAGCGAAGCGAAGAAGCGGCAAAGCCTGCGGACGAATGCTTCGCATTCGCCTTGACTTGACGGCGGCTCGGCGGCGTGGCCGACAGAACGCGTGGCAGCGCCATCGGAAGAAGCCACGCCAAAACGCGCGGGGCCGACCCCCTGCTAGACCGTAAGGCCTCGGCGTTCCCTGAAGCGGGACGCCGTCCTTGCGATGAGACCGCGCTCGGACCAAGCCTATATCGTCCAATTCCCAAACAGCGCTTCGAGGCGCAGGAGGGGTCATGCGCTTCTTGAGGGCGTTTTTGTGGATTGTCCTGCTGCTCGCGGCGGCGGCTCCGGCGCGCGCCGCGACCGACGCCGACGAAGCCAATTGCGATCAGGAGGACAATCGCGAACTCTCGATCGCCGGCTGCACGCAGGTCATCGGGGACCAGGACGAAACCGCCAAGCAACGCTCCGGCGCCTATTTCAATCGCGGCAACGCCTATCGCCTCAACGGCGATTACGACCGCGCCATTGCCGACTATACCCAGACGATCGCGACCGATCTCGCCTACGCCGCCCTCGCCTATACAAATCTCGGTCGCTCCCATAGCGCCAAGGGCGATAACGGGCGCGCGATCGCCGATTACAACGAGGCGATCAAGCTCGATCCGCAGTCCGCCTGGGCCTATTACCGGCGCGGCCTCGCCTATCGCGCGGCGGGCGACAATGACAAGGCGATCGCCGATTATGGCGAGGCGCTCCGGCTCGATCCCGGCAATGCCGACTTTCACGACGCAAGGGGCGCCGCCTACCAGACCAAGGAAGAGCATGAGAAGGCGACCGCGGACTTCGGCGTGGCGATCCGCGCTATTCCTGAAGCCGCGCGCCTCTCCTTCAGCCAGACCCTCTCATTGCTCGGCGACTTCGCCGGCGGCTTCCTGCATATGTCCTTGGGCGAATTCGACGCCGCCATCGCGAGTTTCACCGACGCGATCCAGCTTTATTCGGGAGATCACGACCTCCATTTCTTCCGCGGCTACGCCTATCAGGCCAAGGGCGACGACGATCGCGCGATCGCCGACTATGACGAAGCCATCCGCCTCGATCCCGAGGATCAGGACGCCTATTACGGTCGCGGGGGCGCCTACCATTCCATCGGCAGGGATGACCGGGCGATCGCCGATTTTTCCCAGGCGATCCGGCTCGATCCGCAATATGCCGACGCTTATTATTCGCGCGGCGTCGCCTATCAAGCCAAGGGCGCCTATGACCTGGCGATCGTCGACTATGGCGAGACGATCGCGCTCGATCCAAATTATGCCAACGCCTATGTCGCCCGCGCTATGGCCGATCGAGCCAAGGGAGACATCGAAGGGACGATCGCCGATTATTCGCAGGTGGTCCGGCTCGATCCCAAAAACGTCAATGCCTACTATTCCCTTGCCGTCGCCCATCACGACAAGGGCGATTACGACGAGGCGATCGCCGATTATGGCCAAACGATCGCGCTCGACCCCAAATTCGCGGACGCCTATTACGCGCGCGGTCTCGCCTATCGCATCAAGGGCGATTATGCCCATGCGATCGCCGATTACGACAAAGCGATCGGGATCGATCCGACCTTCACCGACGCCTATTATTCGCGGGGCTTTGCCTACCAGGCCAAAGGCGACGACGATCGGGCGATCATGCAATGCGACCTGACGATCGCGCTCGATCCAAAATATGTCAAAGCCTACCACGCCCGCGCGCTGCTCTATCACGCCCATCTTGCCGACGGCCGGGCGATCGCGGACTTCGCGAGGCGATCGCCCTACAGCCGATGAACGCCAACTATTGGACGGGTCGCTGTTTTCTTCGCGCGATCGTCGGTCAATTGCAGCCGGCGCTGGAGGATTGCAACGAATCGCTGCGGCTGAGATCGGACGACATCGCCACGCTCAACAGCCGCGCCGTGACCTATCTGAAACTCGGCCAATTCGACAGCGCCATCGCCGATTACGATTCCTCGTTGCGGCGCGACCCCAAAGGGGCGCAGGCGCTCTACGGCCGCGGCTTGGCCAAGCAGAAGAAGGGCGATGCCGCCGGCGGCGAGACCGACATGACGGCAGCCAAAGCGATCGCCGCCAACATCGGCGCGGACTTCGCGGGCTGGAACGTGAAATAAGGGCCGTCATTGCGAGCGGAGCGAAGCAATCCAGGGGTCGCGACCTGTCCTGAGATGTCACGACCTCTGGATTGCTTCGCTCCGCTCGCAATGACGCTTCACCGTTTCGCGCTTCACAGCGTCTCGACCGTCTTCAGCGCGCCGTCCAACGCAATGCCGTCCTCGTCGATCAGCGCCGCCTGAACGAGCCGGCGCAGCCAGTCGGCGCCGTCGGCGCGGGCGCTGAGGCGCGGCAAAGCGCTGATGACGCGGTCGTATTTCGAAAGACCGCGCGCATGGGTGTCGGAATAGCCCTTGACGAGGCGGCGCGCGGCGACGATCTGCACGGCAAGGTCGTAATTGCCCTCGGCATGCCGGCGCGCGAGGTCAAGCCAGGCCTCGATATGCGCGCGTTCATGCCGATGGCGCAACGTGCCGCGCCGGAACCGTCGCAACCCCGAGACGAGATAGAGCGCGAGAAACCAACGCACGGTGCCCGTCTGCACGCGGCGGCCTTTGTTGACGAGGCGATCGATCGCCGCGAGCCATTTCGGGCGCCGCTCGATCCAGCCGCCCACGGCCGCCGGCAGCAGCCCGGCCACCTCCTCGCCGCGCGGATGCATATATTCGGTGGTGTAGACGAGCTGGTCGGGCTCGGCCAGAACTTCGTCGCGCACGCGCTGGAAGCGCTTGGCGCGCGTCTTCAGATCGGCGACGACGATCACGTCGTCATAGGCCATCGCCACCGCGACATGTTTGGCCGCCATCTCCGTCAGAGCATAATTCCGCGCGACGCCGCCCGCCTTTTCGTCGACAGCGAGAATTTTGGCGAGCCGGTCGAGATATTCGCCGGCATAGGCCGGGTCCTGGAAATCGACGAGGCGCTTGACGCCGGCAAACAGCATCGGATGGGCGAGGAGAGGAAATTCATGGCGAATCCGCGCGACAAGCGCGTCGAGCGCGGGATGGCCCGCCGATTCCGGCAGGGGATCGAAGCGCTTTTCCCTCATGCGCGACAAAGGCGGCGCGGGCTTGGCCGAGACGCCGTCGAAGCCGGCCGCGAACGCCTTGAGGCTCGGCGCGATGCCCTTGCCGCCGGCGGCGATCACTTTCTCGAAGGCCTCGCGCGGGAACGGCAGAACCCTGGCGGCGGCGAGCGCGCCGAACATCGCGGCGGAAATCACGCTGCCGTGGCGAAGCGCCAGCGCCTCCATGTCGAAAGAGATGGTGCGTTTGGCGGCAACGCCCGCCGCATCCGTCACGGCGAGGGGATCGCCGATTCCATCGCCCGGTTTCTCCTTTTCGCCAACCGCAAAAGCGCGATGCGTCGAGGCGATCAGTACCGTCTTGTCGGGCGTGACGAGCCCGCGCAGCATCGAGCGCCCCGCCTCCATCCATTCGGCCGCTAGCACGATATCGACATCGCCCGGCGTCGGCATCAGCGAGAGAACGGGCGCGCGGCCGTCCTTGGCCGGCAGCATTTCGATATAATAGATCGTCGCGCCGGTGCGCTGGGCGACGCCGGGCACCGAACTCGTCTGCGCGCACCAGCCGCAGCTTTCGGCCAGCGCGACGATCCAGTCGCTCAGCACGCCGCCGCCCTGCCCGCCCATCGCCAGCACGGCCAGCGAGATCGGCTTGTCGGTATCGAGCCTCACGGCGAGCGCGCTTTGCGGGGAGTCCAACGCGGCCATTCCGTCAGGCGGAAAAAACGATGCGACGCGCCTGGCGGCGGCGTTGCAGGAAGCCGATGACAGCGGCGCGCATCTTGGCCAGCCGCAGGTCCCAGGCGCTCGGATTGTGGATGATGTCGGCGCGATAGAAGGACGGGCACAGAACGGCGGCCTCGGCGACCTCGCCGCAATTGCCGCAGCCCACACATGTATTGTCGACCGCCGCCACCGGATCGTCCTTCAGGGGATCGTCGGTATGTTTAACCGACAGCGACGGGCAGCCGGACAGGCGGATGCAGGCGTGATCGCCGGTGCACACATCCGCGTCGACGCCGAAACGCTCCCTGACCATGCGCTTGCCGTCGCGGACCGCCTTCGCGAACAAGGGTTTTACGCGGCGCTGCTTGTTGAGCGAACATTCGGAGGAGGCGACGATGATCTTGGGGCCCTTTTCCGGGCTCGTCAGCGCCTCGCGCAACGTGTCGCGCATTTTGGCGACGTCATAGGTGCGGTCGATCTGCCGCACCCATTTGGCGCCGACGCCCCTTACCGCGTCGACAATGCTGTTGTTGGTCTCGCGCCGGCCGTTGAAGGCGCGCGAGGACAGAATATCCTGGCCGCCGGTCGCGGCCGAATAATAATTATCGACGACCATGATGACGCCGTCGTGCTTGTTGAACACGGCATTGCCGACCGACGAGGCAAGGCCATTATGCCAGAAACCGCCGTCGCCCATGATCGAGATCGAGCGCTTGTCGGATTCGACGTTGAAGGCCGAGGCCGAGGCGGGACCAAGGCCATAGCCCATCGTCGTCGCCCCAATATTGAACGGCGGCAGGATCGAGAACAGATGGCAGCCGATATCGGCCGCCACATGATGCTGACCGAGCTCCTTTTCGACCAGTTTCATCGCCGCAAAAATCGGCCGCTCGGGGCAGCCGGTGCAAAAGCCGGGCGGGCGCGCCGGCACCACTTGCCCCAGAACCTTCAGCTTGGGATCGGCGAGAACCGCCGAAGGATCGGGGAGCGGCGGCTGATTGCCGAGCATCGGCCGCGCGAAAAGATCCAGAAATCCGCGAATGCCGCGCAGCATGACGGGCGCGGTATATTCGCCGGCGAGCGGCAGCACGTCCTTGCCCGAAATCCTGGTCTGGATGTCGCGACGGCGCAGCATGGTGTTGAGCGCCTGCTCGATATATTCCGGCTGGCCTTCCTCGACGATGAGAACGGCTTTCTTGCCCTGGCAGAAGGCGACGGTCTCGTCGTCGACGAGGGGGTAAGTGACGTTCAGCACATAGAGCGGCACGGCGCTCTCGCCATAGACATCGGCAAGGCCGAGCTGCTGCAAGGCGCGCATCACGCCATTGTACATGCCCCCTTGCAGGATGATGCCGACCTCGCCGCTGTCCGGCCCGAAATGCTCGTTGAGCTTGCGCTCCTTGACGAACTGGACGGCGGCCGGCCAGCGCTTTTCGATCTTCTCCTTCTCGTGGGCGAAGGAGGCGGGCGGCAGCACGATGCGGCCGGTGTCGCGCTTGGGGCTCTCCAGCGCCTCGCGCAACGTATAGGCCGGGCGTCTATTGTCCTTGGCGATGAAACTGCCATGGACATGACAGGTGCGGATGCGCACTTCCACCATCACCGGCGTGTTGGAGGCTTCCGACAGTTCGAACGCGGTCTCGACGGCGCCGACCACCGAAGGCAGATTGGGGCGCGGGTCCATCAGCCAGATCTGCGATTTCATCGCATAGGCATGGCTGCGCTCCTGCATGATCGAGGAGCCCTCGCCATAATCCTCGCCGATGATGATGACGGCGCCGCCGGTGACGCCGCTGGAGGCAAGATTGGACAAAGCATCCGATGCGACATTGGTGCCAGCCGTCGACTTCCAGGTCACCGCGCCGCGGATCGGATACATGACCGAGGCCGACAGCATGGCGGCGGCGGTCGCCTCCGACGCCGAGGTCTCGAAATGCACGCCGAGTTCTTCCATCAGGCCGGCGGCGTCCGACAGCACGTCCATCATATGAGAGATCGGCGCGCCCTGGTAGCCGCCGACGTAAGAGACGCCCGATTGCAGCAGCGCCTTGGTGATGGCGAGTATGCCCTCGCCTTTGAATTCTTGACCCTCGCCAAGCCTGAGGTCTTCGACTTCGCGAGCGAAAGACCGTTCCGCCATGCTGGAAATCCTCCGGAAGGCGCCAAGATAGTTGCAAAATCATATTTCTGTGGGGGAAGTGTGTCAATGCAGCGCGCGCAGCGTCCCTTCTCCCGCTTCGCGAGAGAAGGGGCGCGCCGCCGCCGCTTCAGCCCTCCAGCCAGCCGGGATCGATTTCCGGCAGCGGAATGGCGGCGAGCAATTGGCGCGTGTAGGGATGTTCGGGCGCCTCGAACAAGGCGGCCGTCTCGCGGTTTTCGACGATCTCGCCGCCCCGCATCACGATGACGCGGCCGCACAGGCGCCGCACCACCGAGAGATCATGGCTGATGAAGGCGAGCGTCAGCTTGAGTTCGTCCTTCAGCCGCCCGAGCAGATCGAGGATCTGCGCCTGGCTCGATACATCGAGGCCCGACACGATCTCGTCGGCGAGCACGAAGCGCGGCGATAGCGCGATGGCGCGCGCGATGCCGATGCGCTGGCGCTGGCCGCCCGACAGCTCTTGCGGGTAGCGCGAGGCAAAGGCGCCCGGCAGGCCGACCGCGCTCAGCGCCGCCCTGGCCCGCTCGCGCGCCTCGGCGGCGCTCGTCGCGACGCGATGGAACAGCAGCGGCGCGCCGATGATGGCGCCAATCGATTTTCGCGGATTGAGCGAGGAATAGGGATCCTGGAAGATCACCTGCAAGTCGCGTCGCAGCGGGCGCAAAGTCGCCTCCGTGAGATGCGCGATATCCGCCCCGTCGAACAGCACAGCGCCGCTGTCGGGCTCGTAGAGGCGCACCAGAGCGCGGCCGAGCGTCGACTTGCCCGATCCCGATTCCCCGACAATGCCGATGGTCGAACCGGCGGCAATCTCGAAGCTGACGCCCTTGAGGATTTCGATGCGCGGCGCCGCGCCGAACAGGGGCTTGCGCGTCATATCAGGCAGCGACAGGCGCAGGTCTTCGATTTTGAACAGCGGCGCGCTCATGCCCTGCCCCCGGCGGGCGCCCGATGCGCCTGGCTCCAGTCCGCGTCAGTCGCCGCGATCTCCAGCGCCAGCGCCTCGATCACCTCCGGCCGCACCGGCGCCAGCGATTCATCAGGCCGGTCGTAGCGGGGCGTGGCAGCCATAAGAGCGCGCGTATAGGCATGGGCGGGCGCGGCGAACAAGGTCGCGACATCGGTCTGTTCGACGATCTTGCCGGCATAGAGCACGCTGACGCGCTGGCAGATCTTGGCGACGACGCCGAGATTATGCGTGACGAACAGCAGCGCGGTCCCATGGCGGCGCTGCATTTCGGCGATCAGCTTGAGGATCTGCTTCTGTACGGTGACGTCGAGCGCCGTCGTCGGCTCGTCGGCGACGATCAACCTGGGCTCGGCGGCGAAGGCCGAGGCGATCAGCACGCGCTGGCGCATGCCGCCCGACAATTCGTGCGGATAGCAGCGGAACACGCGCGCCGGGTCCTGGATATGCACTTCCTCCAGCAGGCCAAGCGCGCGCGCGCGCGCCGCCGCCGCGGTGAGCCCGAGAATCCCGGTCAGCCGGTCGGTCATCTGGACCTCAATCCGCTTGGACGGATTGAGCGCGGTCAGCGGGTCCTGCGGGATCAGCGCCGCGTTGACGCCGACGAGGCGCCGGCGCTGGCGATCGGACAGCGCGAACAGGTCCGTTCCGCCGAGCCGCACCGCGCCTTCGATCACTTCGACGGCGCGCGGCAGGATGCCGAAGATCGCGCGCCCGATCATGCTTTTGCCGGCGCCGCTCTCGCCGACCAGCCCATGCACTTCGCCGGGCGCAACCGCGATCGAGGCCTGGCGCAACAGCCGGCCGGCGCCGCCGCGCCGCAGCCGCACGCTCAAACGATCGATCTCGAGGAAAGGCGCGCTCATCGCATCACCGGATCGAAACGTTCTTTCAGGCCCTCGCCGAACTGGCTGAACGCGAGCACGGTGAGGAACAGGCAGGTGAGCGGGAACACCAGCACCCACCAGGCCTGGTGCACGATGCTGCGTCCCTCGGCGATCATCGAGCCCCAGGTCGGATCGTCGGTCGAGATCGACAGATTGACGAAGGACAGGATCGCTTCGACGATGACGGCAATGCCCATTTCTAGGGAAAACAGCACGAGAATGGCCGGCAGCACATTGGGCAGGACTTCGCGCAGCATGATGCGGGCGGTCCCGTAGCCGATCGCCTTGGCGCTGTCGACATAATCCATCCGCCGCTGCTGCATCGCCTCGGCGCGCACGACGCGGCAGAACCGCGTCCAGTCGATCACCGCGATCGCGATGATGACCGAGGAGAGGCCCGGCCCCAGCACCGCGACGAGCAGGATCGACAGCAGCACGGGCGGAAACGCCATCCAGATATCGACGAGGCGCGAGATCACGCGGTCGGTCCATCCGCCGAAAAAGCCCGCCATCAGCCCGAGCAGCGAGCCGAAGGCGCAGGCCGCGCTGCTCGCGACGATCGCCACGATAAGGGCGGGCCGCGTCGCATAGAGGATGCGCGCCAGGATGTCGCGCCCGAGGCTATCGGTGCCGAGATAATAGCCGGGCTCCGACCCGGCGATCCAGGCCGGCGGCAGCGTCTGCAGCATGAGGTCCTGGGCGAGCCGGTCATGGGGCGCGAGCGCGCCGGCGAATATCGCGGCAAAGAACAGCAGGCCGATCCAGGTCCCGCCGAGCCACAGCCGGACGTTGCGGCGGCGTTGAATGGCGCGCGGCTCAGCCATGCCGCAGCCTCGGATTGAGCGCGACATAGCAAAGATCGACGGCGAGATTGATGCCGACGAAAAGGACCGCGAACAAAAGCACGATGCCCTGGATCAACGGCAGATCGCGATTGATGACGGCGTCGATCGCCAGATTGCCGAGGCCTTCGTAGGAAAACAATCGCTCGACGATCACCGTGCCGCCGAGCAGGAAGGTGAATTGCACGCCAACCACCGTCAGCGACGGCGTCACCGCATTGCGCAACGCCTCGTGCCACAGCACATAGGTCTCGGAAAAGCCCTTGGTGCGGGCGATCAGGGCATAGTCCTGATGCATCGCTTCTTTCAGCGAGGTCTTGAGGATCTGCGAGATGACGGCGGCGAGCGGCAAGGCGAGCGCCATCGCCGGCATGATCATATGGCCGAGCAAATCCAAAAAGAGATCGCCCCGCAGGCGCACAATGCTTTCCAGCAGGAAGAACGGCGTGACGAAAGGCAGTTCGAGCGTCGGCGAGACGCGCCCCGATATGTCGAAGATCGGGATCGCCACGCCAAACAGCAAGATGAAGATAAGGCCCCACAGGAAATCTGGGACCGAAAGCGCGATGCCGTTGAAGAGATCGACGCTGGCTTCGCTCGCCGTGCCGCGCCAGCGCGCCGCGAAGATCGCGCTGGCGCCGCCGAGCGCTACCGCGATGGCGAGCGCCAGAAACGCCAGTTCGAGGGTCGCGGGCAGCCGGCCGAACACGACTTCGGTGACGCTCTCGCGCAGCGAGATCGACGTGCCGAAATCTCCCTGCAAGACATGGCCGAGCCAGATCGCGAATTGAACGGGGATCGACTTGTCGAGCCCATAGAGCGCGCGCAGATCGGCGATGTCCTGCGCGCTCGCGCCCGGCCCGATCATCATCGCGATCGGATCGCCCGGCGCGACGCGCACCAAAGCGAACACCACCACCGCGACGCCGAAAAAGGTGACGACCAGCGAGGCGAGGCGGATGAGGAAGGCGGACAGGCGCATAAGCGGGACCGGACCAAGCGTAAGACGACACCGCGGGCGCGCCTATTGGCGAGCGTCAAGATCGTTGAAAGGACGAAGCGCGTTCCCTTCCCCCTTGTGGGGGAGGGCTAGGGAGGGGGATCGCGCCAGTCTATCAAAATTTGACGCAATTACTTTCTCCGATAGCTCAGTGCGACCCCCCTCCCCGACCCTCCCCTCAAGGGGGGAGGGAGAAACAGCGCCATTTTTTTCAGACGTCGGCCGGTGTTTGCCTTACGCGGGGCGAACCCATTGCGGCAGCATGGCGCCGGAGAGGTTCGGGGTGACCTCGACGCTTGAGGCGTAGAGGATCGGCTGCACATATTGGAACAGCGGAATCACATAGCCCTCTTCGGCGATATATTTGTCGACCGCCTTGTAGCCGGCGATGCGCTTGGCCTCGTCCGGCTCGCCCCATAGCGGTCCGATCTTGGCGATGAGGTCGTCCGATTTCCACGCGCAATGCGGGCTCGGCCCAAACATCGCAAAACCGGTCGAGGTCGAGGGATCGCCGATCGAATTGCCCCAATTGTAGAAGGCGGCGGGCGCCAGCTTATGACCGAAGCGCAGTTCGAAATGCTTGGCGATATCGTAGACCTCGATATTGGCCTCGATGCCGACCTTGCGCCACATGCCGACGATCGCCTGAATCATCTCGAAGTCCTTGGGCTTGTAGCCCTTGGTCGTCTGGATCGTGAACTTGGCCGGCTTTTCCGTGGAATAGCCGCTGGCGGCCAGCAGCTTCTTGGAAAGTTCGGGGTCATAAGCGACCTTGATCGAGGGATCGTAGGCGGCATAGGACGGCGCCTCCAAAGTGTCGATCGGCACGCCGTAGCCCTTCAGCAGCCGGTCGACGAGCAGCTTCTTGTCGATCGCATGGATGGCGGCGAGGCGCACGTTCTTGTCCAGCATGACGGGATCGACATTGGTGAGGAAGATCATCGCAATGTCGGTTACGGGGGTGGTGACGCCGGTCAGCCCCTTTTTGCCCTTCAGGCGATCATATTCCTCATAAGGAATGTCGAAGGTCACTTGCGACTTGCCGGACTCGATCTCCGCGACGCGGCTGGCGGCGTCGGGCACGAATTTGATGATGACCGTCTCGAAAGCCGGCTTGCCACCCCAATAATTCGCATTGGCCTTGAGCCGCACGAAAGCGTTGCGCTCGTATTTTTCGACCATATAGGGGCCGGTGCCGATTGGAGCGGCCTCGAAGCCTTCCGCGCCGACCTTGGTGTAATAGGCCTTGGGCAGGACATAGCCGGTGAGGAACGCCATCCATTTGAACAAAGTCGGATCGAATTCCTTGACGTCGCCTGTAATGACGTCATCGGCGACCGTGAAATTGCCGATCTTCGACCAGACGAAATTGATGGGATTGCCGGTCTTGGGGTCGGCGGCGCGCTCCAGCGACCAGACGACGTCTTCGGGCGTGAAGGGGGAGCCGTCGTGCCAGGTGACGCCTTTGCGCACCTTCATATGGATTTTCTTGTTGTCGTCGCTCCAGCCCCATTCGGTGATGAGGCCCGGCGTGAACGACAGGTCCGCCTTCTGGCCGATATACTGATCGAACACCGACTGATAAATGCCCTGGATCGTCGGATTGACCGCCGAGGGACCGTCGGCCGGATCCCAGGACGGCAGATTGACGTTATAGGCGATCGACAAGGTTCCCGCCTCGGCATGGGCCGAAGAGGCCGCAAACCCGCTGGTAAGCGCGGCGGCGCCGAGCGCGCCGAGTTTCAGAACTTCGCGTCTGGAATGGAACATGTCAGCGGCTCCCTGGGGTCACGTTGGACGGATGCGATTGCATAGGCCTCATCGGAATGGCGGATCGCGGCGGGAGAAAAGCTTAAATTTCCCGCAAAAGCTTTAGACCTAAAATATGTAATTGCAGCGTTTTGCCTTGTCAATCGAACCTTCGAGGCCGCTTCGCCTAGCGCCCGCGCGGGTTGGCGGGCGCGGCGCCCGCCAGCATCTTGCCGAGCAGGAAGCCGGAACCGGCGCCCACGCCTGCGCCCGGCCAGGTCGAGGCGCCGACCAGATACAGCCCCGCCAAGGGCGTGCGGTAGCGCGACCAGCCGGCGACCGGGCGAAACAGATAGAACTGATCGAGATGGTGGCTGCCGCCGATATTGTCGCCGCCGATCAGATTGGGATTTTCGCGCTCCAAGTCGCTAGGCGACAACACGGCGCGCGCCAGAATCTTGGCCGAGGCGCCCGGCGCGTAGCGATCGAGGAGCGCGATCACGCGGTCCGCGTAAATTTCCTTGATCGCGTCCCAATCGCCCGGCGCGATCGTCCCCGCCGCATCGCCTTTGACGAGCGCGGGCAGCACGCGAACCTGAACCCACAGCACATGCTTGCCCTCGGGCGCGCGGCTCGGATCGATGGCGGAGGGCTGGCCGACCACCAGCACCGGCTCGGCGGGCAGCAGGCCGGCGAGCGCGTCGGCATAGGCGCGGTTCATCGTCGCCAGATCTGGGGCGATATGCACATAGGCGAAACGCTGCAGCGCCTCGCCGGCGCTCCAGTCCGGCAGGCCGCTCATCGCCAGATGCACCATCATCGTACCCGGTCCGGCGCGAAAGCCGCGCATGCGCCGGTCGACTTCCGGCTTGCCGCTGCCGGCGGGCAGCAGCCGGCCGAACACGAGGCTCGGCGCGACATTGGCGATCAAGGCGCGGCTCGCGGCGAACGAGCGCCCGTCGGTGAGCGCGATCCCGCTCGCGCGGCCGTTCGCCACATCGATGCGCTCAACCTCGGCGTTCAGATGCACCTCGCCGCCGAGCTCGCCTAGCAGGCCCAGCATCGCCTGGATCATCACATCCGCGCCACCCTTGCCGAGCGCCATGCCGAAGCTTTGATTGGCCATCGCTTCGAGATAGGGAAACAGCACGCCGCCCGCGACATCGGGCGGGAAATCCAGATGCATGCCCCAGGCGGCGATTGTCGCCTTGATCTTGTCGCTTTGAAAATTGCGGTCGAGGAATTCGCGCGGCGAGGAGATTGCGAGACGCAGCGTGTCGAGGAGCCAGGTCAGGCCCTTGGCGCGCCACGCTTGAAGAGAACCTTGGCAAGCGCGAAGGACGGCATGGCCGCGCCCAGCACGCCGAAAATATGCGGCGCCTCGCTGGCGAAAGCCATCGTCATCTCGCGCCATCTCTTGGCGTCCTCGATCGAGAACTCGCTCGCCCGCGCCACCGTCGCCTCCAGATCGGCGCTGACGCCGAACCAGGCGCCGCCCGGAAAGACCGAGGCGAAAGTATCGGTGGCGGGGGCGAAAGCGAGGCCATGGCGCGCGAGCGCCGCGCCATAGGCGGCGACGAACGGCGAGCCGGCGAACAGGCTGAGGTTCATCGCGAACAGATCGTGGCGAAAGGCCGGCAGCGTCGCCTCGCGCGTCTGCACCGCGCCGCCCGCCACCTTATTGCGCTCGAAGATAGCGACCTTCCAGCCCTTGGCGGCCACATGGATCGCGCTCGCCAGCCCATTGTGGCCCGCGCCGATCACGATCGCATCATATGTCATCGAACCTCCCAAGCAGAACCTCGCGCATTCGCTTCGATCGTGCTTGGCGGGCGGGAAATATGCAAGGCGCGATGAGTAGCCTCAAGCACACGAGGCTTCGGACGGCCGCCGCTTTCGCGCGCCGCGCGGCGGGAGACAAGAGAAGCGATCGCCCGAACACCCGTCCGTCTGTCGCCCATCTATCCGGTCGAATCGCGTTCCCTCCCCCTTGTGGGGGAGGGTTAGGGAGGGGGTCGCACCGCCCTAACCTATTGAGGCGTAAGTCATTCTTGGAGAGGTCAGCGCGCCCCCTCCCCGGTCCTCCCCCACAAGGGGGAGGGAGAAGAGGCGCCCGGACCGGATAGATGGGTGACAGATTGAACCGTAGCCCTATTGAGCTTCGCACGGACCAGCCGACGCGACAGAAAGAGAACGTGCGATAGACCGGTTTCAGCGCCGCTCCCCCGATATTTGCATTCTCATGAACTTGCGCTACCGTCGCGGCGTGAGGATCGGCGGCGCGGCGCGTGCCGAAAACCTTGCCGGGAGGCGGCTTTCGTGACCGGGGACGGGCCAGGCGGACAGAAGATCGGACGCGGCCGGTTCGGCGATTCCATTCGCGCGCCCGACGCCAATGGCGGCTCGATTCCCTCGATCGGCGAAATCGGCCTCAACCAGTTCGCGACCTATCTGATGAACCGGGTCATCGCGACCTGGAACGGCGAGATGCAGGACGCGTTGCGCGACTATGACCTGACGACGGTCAAGATGCGCACGCTGGCCGTGCTGGCGATCACGCCGGGGCTCACCGTCAACGAATTGTCGATGTTCACGGTCACCGAACAATCCACCATGAGCCGCATGCTCGATGCGATGGAGGAGCAGGGACTGATCCGCCGCCAGGCGCGCGAGGGCGACCTTCGGGTCCGCGAAGTGCACCCGACGCCGGAGGGCCGCGCGGCCTTTGCGCGGTTCTGGCCGACCATGTACGACCATTTCACCAGGCTCTTTCGCGGCGTCGGGGAAGACGAATTCCAGGCCTTCGTCGTCACTTTGCACAAGTTGATCCGCAACCAGCAGGCGGCCAACGCCTGATCCAAACCGCTCCGGCCGGAAATTCCGCGTCTGGGGCAAAACAAGGGGTGAATTTCATGCTGCTCGCTCAACTCGCATCGGCGATCGCCGCCGGATCGGTCAAGATCATCGATCTGTCGCAGACCCTGCGGCCCTCGACGCCGGTGATCCAATTGCCGCCGCCCTTCGCGCCGTCGAGCCCGTTCTCGATCTCCGAAATCTCGCATTACGACGAGCGCGGCCCCGCCTGGTACTGGAACAATCTGGGGATGGGCGAACATACCGGCACGCATTTCGACGCGCCGATCCATTGGGTCTCGGGCAAGGATTACAAGGACGGCGCCACCGATACGATCAGCGTCCAGCGCTTCGTCGCCCCGGCGATCGTCATCGACGTCTCCAAAGAGGCGGCCGAGGACGAGAAGTTCCTGATGGAGCCCTCGCATATCGAGGTTTGGGAGAGTTTTCACGGCCGCATTCCCGACGGCGCCTGGGTGTTGATGCGCACCGACTGGTCGAAACGCACCGACCCGGCGCTGTTTCTCAACATGAAGGAGGACGGTCCGCATGTGCCGGGGCCCAGCGCCGCCACCGTTCATTTCCTCGTCGAGCAGCGCAATGTGACGGGCTGGGGCGTCGAGGCGGTCGGCACCGACGCCGGCCAGGCTTTTGCTTTCGAGCCGGCCTTCCCGGCCCATCATCTCATGCATGGCGCCAATAAATTTGGCCTCGCCAGCCTCACCAATCTCGACCTCTTGCCCCCGACCGGCGCGATGCTGATCACCGCGCCGCTCAAGATCGAGCGCGGCTCGGGCAGCCCGGTGCGGGTGCTAGCGCTGGTCGCCGGCTGAGAGGCTTACGCGCCCCTTTTTTCGCGAAGCGCACGGCTGTCCGGGGAAACGAATACACCCGCAAAGGGCGAGAGATTTCGTGTGCGTACAACCCCTACGGGTCATGGCCGGGCTGGTCCCGGCCATCCACGCGGCGCCGCTGCAATGAACTTTCGAGATTTGCGGCCGTCGCTCGGCGTGGGTGCCCGGCACAAGGCCGGGCATGACGGGCGGAGGTTGCAAAGACGACTGGCTTTGCAACCGATTCAGTTTCCCCGGACAGCCGTACGCGAAGCGGGAGAAGGTGGCCGGCGGAGCCGGCCGGATGAGGGGCGGCGCGACGCTGGCGTGGTTGGCGCCCAGCAGCGACAAGCGCCCAAAGGCGCGCCTTCCGGTCAGATTTGCGGGCGCAGCAGATCGGCCGATTTGAGATATTTGCGCGCATAGGCGACCAGTTCGCCGTCCTTGGGATGGTCGGCCGACTCGACGCCCTCGATCTTGAGCTTCATCTCGGGATGGCGCTTCTGGATATGTTTGGCGAGCTCGTTCTTTTCATTGGCGGGTCCGACGATGAGAATGGCGCCGGCGTCGGCGATCGATTTGGCGACTTCCTCCAGAAAGTTCTGGTCCTCGGGCGCATGGCCGCTGCCGATGGTGTTGGCTTTGTGATGAAGGTGTCGCACGGGATTGTCGGGATGGAGGACCAGCTTGTCCGCATCGCTCGCGTTGAAGTGAAATATATGGGCCGCCCGGTGATCGATCCACACGACGGCGTGATAATGACCTTGCATCGCTTTGCTCCATGGCCCGGCCGCCGAGGACTGGCATTCCGGTTCGTCCCGATCTTGTCTTTGAGCACAATCATAGCAGCAACCGCCGCCTGACGGAAAAGGCGCCATCGCGCGATGGCGGAAAAGGCGCCATCGCGCGGTAATGGACAGGACGCCCATTCGCCTGCAATCGTCGCCGTCTTGACGCAACGTAAGGACCAGGCGCGCAAAGAAAAATCCGGCCTGTCGCAAAAAAGCGTTCGATCGGGCCTATTGATTCATCGCAAGGCCAAAGCGCGGCTTCGACGGCAGAATTGACGCCTTCGACAAACCATGGCGGAACTTCCGGCGAGGGTCGCGACTTCGGTCGTTGATGGGTCCGGCGCCGCTGTGGCCATCCAGCAAGCGAGTTCTCATGCCCGATGTTCTGTCTGCCGAACTTCTCCAAGGGCTGCACGCCTATTGGCGCGCCGCCAATTATCTGTCGGTCGGCCAGATCTATCTGCGCGACAATCCGCTTCTCGAGGAGCCGCTGACGCGCGATCACATCAAGCCGCGCCTGCTCGGCCATTGGGGCACGACGACCGGCCTCAATTTCCTCTATGTCCATCTCAACAGGCTCATCACGCAGAACGATCTCAACATGATCTATGTGATCGGCCCCGGCCATGGCGGGCCGGGCCTCGTCGCGCAAAGCTATCTCGAAGGCTCCTATACCGAAACCTATCCCGGCATCGAGCAGAACAAGAACGGCTTGCAGCTATTGTTCCGGCAGTTCTCCTGGCCCTATGGCGTGCCGAGCCATGTCGCACCCGAGACTCCGGGCTCGATCCACGAAGGGGGCGAACTCGGCTATTCCCTGCTGCACGCCTATGGCGCGGCTTTCGACAATCCCGATCTCATCGTCTCCTGCATCGTCGGCGACGGCGAGGCGGAGACGGGAGCGCTGGCGACGAGCTGGCACTCCAACAAATTCCTCAATCCCGCGCGCGACGGCGCCGTCCTGCCGATCCTTCATCTCAACGGCTTCAAGATCGCCAATCCGACGATTCTGGCGCGCATCGGCGCGGAGGAATTGCAAAGCCTGTTGGTCGGCTATGGCTACGAGCCTTTATATGTCGAGGGCAGCGAGCCGATGGCGGTGCACCAGCGCCTTGCCGAAACGCTCGACCTGGCGCTCGCCAAAATCCGGGCGATCCAGGCGGCCGCGCGCGCGCCGAACCAAAAGGCGCCGGCGCGCCCGCGCTGGCCGATGATCGTGTTTCAAACGCCGAAGGGATGGACCGGTCCGAAATTCGTCGACGGCCTGCCGGTCGAGGGCACCTGGCGCGCCCATCAGGTTCCCATCGCCGATTTCAAGAGCGACGAGCATGTCCGCCAGCTCGAGCAATGGATGCTGAGCTACCGGCCGCGCGAGCTGTTCGACGACGGCGGCAAATTCCGCGCGGAATTGGCGGCGCTCGCGCCGACCGGTCCGCAGCGCATGAGCGCCAATCCCAACGCCAATGGCGGCGCGCTATTGAAACCTTTGTCGATGCCGCATTTTCGCGACAGCGCCGTCGCCGTGCCGGCGCCCGGAACCGTCGAGGCCGAATCGACGCGCGTGCTCGGCGGCTTCCTGCGCGAGGTGATGCGGCAGAATCTGGCGAGCCAAAACTTCCGCCTGTTCGGCCCCGACGAAACGGCCTCCAACCGGCTCGAAGCCGTTTACGAAGCGTCGGGCAAGGAATGGATGGGCGAGATCGCGAGCGTCGACATCGACCTTGGTCCCGACGGGCGCGTGATGGAGGTGCTGAGCGAGCACATGTGCCAGGGCTGGCTGGAGGGCTATCTCTTGACCGGACGCCACGGCCTGTTTTCCTGCTACGAGGCCTTCATCCACGTCATCGACTCGATGTTCAACCAGCACGCCAAATGGCTGAAGTCCTGCCGGCAATTGCCGTGGCGGAAACCCATCGCCTCGCTCAATTATTTGCTCACCTCCCATGTCTGGCGCCAGGACCACAACGGTTTCTCGCATCAGGATCCCGGCTTCATCGATCATGTCGCCAATAAAAGATCGGAAGTGGTTCGCATCTATTTGCCGCCCGACGCCAATTGCCTGCTGTCGGTCGCCGACCATTGCCTGCGCAGCCGCAATTACGTCAATCTCATCATCGCCGGCAAGCAGCCCGAATGGCAATGGCTCGATATCGAATCGGCGGTGCGCCACTGCACAGCGGGCGCCGGAATCTGGGACTGGGCGAGCAACGACCGCGGCGATCTCGACGTCGTGATGGCCTGCGCCGGCGACGTGCCGACGCTGGAGACATTGGCGGCGGTGACGATCCTGCGCGAGACGATCCCCGACGTGCGCATCCGCGTGGTCAATGTCGTCGATCTGTTCTCGTTGGAGCCGGGCGACGCCCATCCGCACGGCCTCGACGACCGCGAGTTCGACGAACTCTTCACCAGGGACAAGCCGGTCATCTTCGCCTATCACGGCTATCCGACCCTCATCCACCGGCTCACCTACAAGCGGCATAATTACGCCAATTTCCATGTGCGCGGCTACAACGAGGAGGGCACCACGACGACGCCGTTCGACATGGTGGTGCTCAATCATCTCGACCGCTACCAACTCGCGCTCGACGTCGTGCGGCGCGTGCCGCGCCTCGCCCCCCATCTGAGGCAAGCGATCGCCCGCTACGAAGCCGTTATGGAGCGGCACAAGCTCTATGTCTGCGAGCACGGCGTCGATATGCCGGAGGTGGTGAACTGGCGCTGGAGAGGGGCGCCGGCCGGCGTCGCCTAGAGGAAACGGAATCGCTTTGGGTCGAAGCGGCCGAGTTTGATCCATCGTTTCGCACGAGGGAGCGTTTTTCGTCCTCAAAGACTTGGGGCGCGTATTCATAAATCGAGCTTGGTTGGCGTCGCTTGCTCCATGTCCCTCATGCCCCGATCGCGACTAAATTCTGCCGCGCAGCTGGTGATCAAAATCAAACGCTTGGCACCCGTCTCGTAGGGCAGCTATGGGGGGATTGCGGTCATTCTTCATAATCCTGCACGCGGGAAGCGGTTGATCTTCCGCCGCGAAGGCGTGCTACAAAAGTCTCGACTTCTGCGCAAAGGGCACGTGCGTCGCGACCCGGTGCTGACAAACCTTACATTGTCGCTTTACCTTCTTGACGGAGCCGTGCAACCTGTATCCTGGCGTCCACGATGTGAGTTGACGATTATGGCAGAGCCAATAAATGCCCTAGCTGTCACCGCTGGGGGGCAGACTTTGCCGTTTCAAGCAGCCCCGGCGGCGTCTACCGAGTTTCGGAAGTTGGATGTTACGGTTAGGGAAACGGATTACGTTGCGGGCAAGAGGAGTCTAACTGCTATAGTGATCCGCAATACTTATCCGACTCCAATTAAATTAACGTCTGTTGCCGCGCGACATTCGATGCTAACGAGGCTGACCGTAGCACGGTATATAGAGGCTCTATTGAACAGCGCATAAGGCCAAGTAGTACTCGACTACACTTTAGAATATATCGCTTTGTTCCTTCTTTTTTTCGGCGACGAGACGCGAAGCTTAGACCTCCTATTATGGAGTTTCGACATCAGACATCAAGTGTCTTAGAGAGAGAACCGTTATATATAACGGGCCAAAAAGGGTCTGTAATAGTAGTCGACCAGAAATTGCCTCCGGATAGAGAGGTGTATATTACTGCCGAGGACGGAGCGCGCGTGACTGTAGGTGAATCGCAGCACAAAGGTCAAAATGAGAGGCGCACTGCGGAGATATCGTCAATGTCGGAGAAGTGCAATACGAGCTTGCCGGTAACATAAGATCGCAAGTGGTTTCTACCGCGTTTGACATAAAACCTCCAATACAATCGATTGTATTCGGGAGCGTGGCTGGAGGAATTATTGTAAGTCTCGCGCGCGTATTTACGGAATCTGATTCTATTCAATTTAGTGCGAGACTATTAATTAAATTGATTGGATCATGTCTTCTGTCAATAATGGCAGTAATTTCTTTGTCGCTAACTGTTGAAGATTTTTTTGGTGCTTTTGTCCTAGGTTCATTAATTGGATACGAAGGGACAGCGTTTTTTGAGAAAACAGTTATTAATGCGAAGGATAGTTTGCCGCCCAGTTCGCAATGATCGCTCGTCGGTTACGCACGCCAATTTATCGTCCCTGCAATTTTGAGAGGCATCTCTTATTTCAAATGTATTGACATTGAAATGACGAACGTCGCCTTTGGGTCGATTCGCCATCTTCGTGAATAGTCTTGAGACCGGGCGGGGCAAGAGCGGGATTCATGAGCTACGAGACGACAAACTATCTGCCGAAGGGAGTGAGCAAACGCCACGCAGCCGAATTCGCCGAATTGCTCGGTTATAAGCGCGCAGGCAGCTACGCAGCTCTCGGTATGCCCGAGGTCGTCTCAATGATGTACTACGAGGAGAAGGACTACAAATCTTGGCAGACGGTCGAGTTGGCGATCGGCATCAGCGAAGAGAGAGGCGTCGTCTACATTCACACCCGGACGCGGATTGGCCGCAGCCACTATGACTTCGAGATGGAGAATAGAACGGTTCGCGAGTTTCGGCGACGCTTCGGTGGTACCGCCGTAAGGGACGGCGGCAACGGCGAAGGATATGACCCGGGGCCTCCGGTCCCCCCGGCGGCGTCAGGCTGCTACCTCGCCATGCAACGGCTCGACTGGAACCTCACACGGGTCAACTATTTTCTACACTTGGACTCGATCCTTCCGGGGAGCAAACCGCTCGGCCTCGGGGAGGAAATTTGGCCACAAATGCGCCAGCTCAATCCGGAGGTATTCATCAGTAACGTGCTGATGGCCTACCTCGCCAGCGCGATGGAGGACTACTTCAAGAGCAGCTACATCGCGCTCCTTACCTATGTCGAGCGGAAGCCGGCTATCCTAAAGGGCATTCGCTTGTCGGGCGAGCAGCTCGCACAAATCTCGGCAGGTACGCTGACCGTCGAGCAGGCCGCAGCAGAAGTTCTTCCCTTCCAGCGCCTGACAGCGATCGGCCGGCATTTTGCCGATATAGATCAGAAGCTCGACGTCCTAGCGCCGATCAAGCGGCCCTATCGCCGGCGCAAAGTCAATCTGCTCGATCGGCTGGAAGACCTTGTCACCCGCCGGCACGCACTCATCCACAAGATGGATGTTGACGTCGAGCTCGATCGCAGGAGGCTCGACGGTTTCATCCACGATCTGACGGTTGGCATCAGCCGCGTCTACGAGGGAGTCACTCGCCATTATGGTTGGCCCTTCGAGTTACCATCGTCGAGCAATTTCATCCTCTCCCCACACCGACGCGCACGACCAAGGGAGGTTGACCCTGTAACGCTGACCGCAGAAGGGGGCACCGGTGGTGGCGCGGTCTCGGGTGCCTGATCCGCGTCTTTGGTGCCTTCGACGTCGCTCGCCGTACGGTTGACAGTGAAGACAGTCGAAGGGTACTCAGCCGCTTCGAGGTGGGCCGCCGAACTTCCGCTTTGGGTCGACTCCGGACCTGTCTGGCGGGACCCAAGCGTCAGATTTTCACCACTCGATGACGCGATGCGCCAAGTGCGTTCGAATATCTAGGGCGCAATGGCCGATTCGGCTTGCGCTAAGACGACCGCGTCCCAATTGCTGGGATCGCGCCTGCACCAGGCGCGGCGCCGCAAGCGCCTATTGCATCCTGCGGGCTGTCTTTCCCAAGGTGATTTCCGGCCTGCGGAAACCCATCGCAATCCAAGCGGCGATCAGCTTGAACATGAACTTGCCGGAGCGACCGCTATGGTTCGGCAAGTCATCGGCAAGCTCGACGCCGACGCGCCGCTCTTTTGTCATGACCCGCATTTCAAGTGGCGGCGCGCCTGTCGGAAAGCGGTTCCGGAACATCGACAGCTAGTGCCCTTTGGTGAAGTCGAGGAACATTGCCGAATTACAGCACATTGCGACAACCCGTCGGGTCGGGGAATCCGGCTTGAGCCGACGCTCTTCAAGATATTCCTGCCCCGTCTGGCATTGTACTCGATCCTTTCGATATAGGACAAAGCCTGTTCCACTGTCGGGATCGAGCACGGGAGGCGCAGAAGCCAGCTGCTCGAACTGACGTCCGGCTTCTTGGCAGCTCGCGCAATAGCAGGAGCCGGTCAGAATCGGCGGCCCGACTGCCTCGAACTTCACCTTGCCGCATTGGCACGTCGCGGAGAGGTTTCTGTGCTGTTTCTGGTTCACTACGCCTTCCCATTCCCAAGCGCCATTTAGAAGACCATCCTATCGGTCGTGCGAAGTGGCGCAACAGCGTGGGCGCCAAGCAGCGTCGCAATTACCACAACGCATCAGGCTCCATAGCCGCCCGCCGGCGCCGCGCCTTCAATGCGCCATCAGGATCGGGATATCCGACGTCTTCAGCATGTCGCGCGTGGCGCCGCCCAGAAAATATTCGCGTAAGCGCGAATGGCCATAGGCGCCCATCACGATTAGATCGGCCGCCATCTTATGCGCCTCGCCGAGCAGGGCTTGCGCGATGGTGGCCTCGCCTAACGCGACCGCGTGGATTTCGACGGCGATTCCGTGGCGGTCGAGATGGGCGGCGACATCCATCGCCGCCTCGCCGCGGCCCTCTTGCGCGCCGACCGTCAGGATGCGCGCCTGTTTGGCGCGCCGCAAAAAGGGCAGCGCCTCGGCGACGGCGCGCGCCGATTCGCGCGTATCCTGCCAGGCGATCACGATATTGTGGATTTCCTCCTTCGCCTTATGGCCGGGCGGAATGGCGTAGACGCCGTGGCCGCCGCCGAACAGCACCGATTCCAGCAGGCTGTCGCTAACGGAGGCCTCGCTGGTTCGATAGGGCGCGGTGGCGAGGAACAAATCGGCCCAGCGCGCTTCCGAGGCGGCCAGCTTGGAAATATCGCCGGCCATAGCCGCCAGCGGCCGGATTTCGCTGGGGGCGTTGAGGCGGCCAAAGCGCTCTTTCAGGCGGGCGAGCACGGCGCCCATCTCGCCGCGCGCGCGCTCCTCGCGTTCGACCGCGCTCTTGATCGGCATGAGACGGGGTTCGCCCGCAAAGGCGACCGCATAATCGGCCATCGGATTGACGTAGAGGCCCGTCATATGCGCGCCGAAGCAGTTGGCGATCGCCTCCGCATGGGCCAGCCGGATTTCGTCTTCCTCGCTGCCGTCGAGATGGAGCATCAAATCCTTCAACATTTGGCGGGCCTGCTTTCCTGGCGAGGATGCGTTGAGCTCCTTATACCAGAGACCGCAAATATTGACCCCCGTCATGACCGGCTTTGCGCGCAAAATCTCTCGCCGGCCGCGCCGCGCGCAACGCCATCGTCCATCACGGCCGCCTCGACGCCGGCGTACACATGATCGGCAAGCCGTTTTCCTTCGAGGAGCTCGCCGCCAAGGTGCGCGAACGGCTCGACGCATCGGAGTGAGGCGCGCGACGTTGGCGGTCCCGGCTTGGGGCGGGCGAGCGGCTTGCGGCTTTGGCCGGTGAGCTGGGCATCCCGCGCACGCCGCTTTACGAACGGCTTTGAGTTGCCCTCTCTCGGCGCAACTGCTTCATACCGGATGAGGCGATTCTGGCGGGTCGTTGTAGTTTTCTGAGCTTTGCTTGAGGAGCGCCGTGAGCGAAACCCGGAAACTTGCGGCGATTCTGGCCGCGGACGTGGTTGGATACAGCCGCCTCGCGGGTATGGACGAAGATCGCACGCTGGCGCGGCTGCGCGCCCTGCGAAGCGATCTGATCGATCCGACGATCGCCGTTCATCACGGGCGGATCGTCAAGCGCACAGGCGACGGCGTCCTCGTCGAGTTCCGCAGCGTGGTCGACGCGGTGCGCTGCGGCATCGAGATGCAAAATGGCATGGTGGAGCGCAACGCCGGCCTGCCGCCCGAGCGCCGGATCGAGTTCCGGGTCGGCATCCATCTTGGCGACGTGGTCGAGGAGAGCGACGGCGATCTGATGGGAGACGGCGTCAATATCGCCGCGCGACTGGAAGGGGTCGCAACTCCCGGCGCCACTTGTCTTTCCGAGGACGCCTATCGCCAGGTAAAGTCGAGGCTCGACCTTACCGTGCGCGATCTCGGCCATAAGCAGCTCAAAAACATCTTCGAGCCGATCCGGATCTATTCGGTGCAGGTCAATGCTTTGGCCCAAACGAAGCGTCGCAGCGCAAAAACGAGCATTGCGCGCCCGCAACTGGCCATTGGGCTCGCGGCAATCGTCATCGTCCTATCCGGCGCCGTCTTCACTTGGACTCGGATCGCCCCGGGCGTTTCTGTGGGAAGCGATGCGCCGGCCGATCACGCGCCGATCGAGCCGCTTTCGCCGACCCCGAAAGCCGAGGCGCGGCTCCCGATCGTGATCGCGGCGCCGCAATCGCATAGTTCCGCCGACGGCGATCAACATCAACCGGCGGCCGAGGGCCCGCCAGCGCCCGTCGCCGATCCGTTGCCGGCGCATCCCTTTTCGCCGCCCGCGCGGCTGGAGGCTTTGGGCGAGAGTCAAAAGCCGGCGCCGTTGGCAATGCCCGCCGCGCCGAACGCGCCGATCTCCGCGCCCGCGGGCGCCGAACTGGCGAGCCAGCATGACGCCCCTGTCTCCGACAATCCGCAAGCGGCACAGAAACCCGCTCCGGCGCCCGCCGATATCAATGCGATCCCCACGCCCCCGCCCGCCGTAAAATCCGCCGAGGCGTCCCCATCGACCGGCGCGCCAATGGAGATCCAGCAACCCAACCTTGCCGATGGCGATCCGCGACCTGCCGTCCCGCCTAAGGTCGAGACGCCGCCGCCCGCCCAGCAGGCCGTTCGCGACAGCGCCGAGGAGGCGCCCCCGCCGCCGCAAAAACCCGCGGAACCGGCGAAGGCGACCGCGGAAGAGCAAAAATAGCCTCGGCGCCAAGCGAAACCCGTCTCGATCCGGCGGTTCCCAGCGAAAAAGGCGCGTCGCTTCCCGATCAGCGAAAGCTCGTCGAATCCCTGCAGATCGAATTGCGCCGAATAGGGTGTTATTCCGGGCTCATCGACGACGACTGGAACTCCGTTTCGACGCAAGGCTCGATCGAAAGCCTGAAGCGCTACGTCAGCTCGGCGCCATCCACCCTGCAACCCAGCAAGGAATTTCTCGACTTTCTTAAGCAAAGATCCGAGGGGCTATGCCCCGTCGCCCCAACCGCGACCCCGCCAAAGCATGTCGCCCCAGCGCCGGCCGCGAACGCGGAGGATGCGCATCCAAGGCCGGCAATCGCCACCATTAACCGTCCGAGGCGCCCGGCCGCCGTCCATGGCGGCAATTGTTTTGTGGTCAACGGCCACCCGTTTTGCTGACGATTTTCGCCGCGCGAGCGCGGGCGTTGCCATTCGCGCCTTGATTGTTAAGATGCGCGCAAGACCGCGATTTTCAGTAGGAAAGAAGCATTCATGAGGCGGATTCAGCTTATTTGTTTCGGTCGACAATCCATTACTCAATTCTTATTGGCTTCAGCGGCCTTCTTTTCAACGATCGCGATCGCGCAGGCCGAGTGCTCGAGATCGCCGTTCCGCTTCGACTTTGGCGTGCCAAGCGTCAGCAGCCAATGGCGCATGGACCGTGATTCGGAGTGCACGCAAACTATACGTGGAGCGCAGGTGGAATTTAAGCAATTGACGATCGTGCAGAGACCGGCCCATGGCAGGGCCGGCGTGTATTCGACATTCACTTACGCGTTCAAGCCTGCCGCCGGATTTGTTGGCACGGATCACTTTGCGTATTGATTAAATTTAGCGAACGTGGGGTCGAGGCGGAAACAACCGCGCACATTGACGTAGAGGTCGTCGCGAAAAATTAATGGGCGTTGGCCCGCAATTCGACCTCCTGTCACACCAGTTCGAGACGCAGCTCGCGCCCGATGACGCGCGCCGCGCGCATCAGCGTTTCGAGCGTGGCGCTGCCGTTCTCCGGGTCGAGCAAGCGATCGACCTGGGCGCGGCTGGTCTTCATCATCTCGGCCATGCGAGCCTTGCTGATATGCTGTTTCTTCATCTCCTCGCCGATCTGCGCTGCGATCACCGATTTGACGGCGGCGGCCGTGACTTCCTCACGGATGCCGCCCTCGTCCAGCCAGCTTTCGAAGGAGGAGCCGATGTGTGGATTCGTCTTCATGATGTCGCCTCTTTCAATCGTTGGCGGGCAAGCGTCAGGTCGTCCTCTGGCGCTGCTCTGGTTTTTTTGATGAACGCGTGCAACGCGATCAGCATGTTTCCATGGAAGCCGAAAAGAACGCGGGCCTCGCGCTTGCTCGGCAATGATGATCGCACTTCCCACAGGCCCCGGCCCAAGGGCCAGCACAATGGCAATCCGATCGGCCAGCCGAATTGCACCTTGGCGATGTCGCGGCCGATTATCCGCTGATCGTCACGGGGCAGTTCGTTCAACCATTCCCGTACCGGTTCACGTCCTACGATCGATCTCCAGAAAACGAGAGGGATAGGTTTGAGCTTATCCGTCATGCAATCTAATGTATCAAAAATGATACAGCCATACAAGGGCCTTCATGAGCAAAACATTAGCAAAGCCTCGTTCCGCGCGTCTTTCGCTGGCAGGCTGGAGCGCGGACCTTCGCTTTTCGAGCGATTGGCGAAACCTCCAGGGCCGAGGCAGAATGGCTCGGGGGCGCTGAAAACAGGATAGGCTCATGAACTCAATCGGACGAATTTGCGCGACAGCCGCCGCGCTCGGATTTGCGTTTGCGATATCGGCGCCGGCGCGAGCGGATGAAACGGATCTCTCCGGCAAATGGAGCGTGAGCGGCCAGATGATCGCCGGAAGTATGTTCATGAGCTTCGCCCAGATCTGCGATCTCAAACAGACTGGCGATCAGATCGCCGGCCCGTGCCGGGGACCCAATGGCGGCTGCTCGGCGGTTGGCGTGGTCAATGGCGCCAACATCGATCTGACCTGCCGGACCTCCTACACCAACTCGCCCAATCTGGCCGGCGTCTCGACGCTTCACGGCGCCTTGGGGGCCGACGGAATCGTCAGAGGCTCGTACACCCACTCAAAATTCCCTGGCGCCAACGGCGTGTTTTTCATGATGCGAGTCTGACTAGTTATGGGCTGCAGCGACAGCGCGATTTAAGCCGGCGCGGTCGAAACGCAGTCCCCTTGCCAAGTTGACCGCACGTGGATTGATCGAGTCCTCAATGGCTGCGCTTTGCCAGCGTCTACCCTCGGGGCGGCGTTTTGTCGTCGTCTCTCACCGTGAAAAAGGAAGCGCAAACTCATATAGATTTGGCGCATTAGCGATCTTTGTTCCGGCTCCAACGCGAGGGCTAAGAACATGCGCGCCCAGGTGTCGCGTGACAACGGCACGCATCAGATACAAGAAAAAGTCAGTCATATCGTTCGACACATCGTTGACCTCATCCATGATCTTGCCGAACGCTTTGGCAGTGTCGGTTTCGCCGGTCGCTCTCAGAATCCCCGCGGAAATCACCATGTCGGACGCCAGGTAAAACGAATTATTGATCGTCGCGGAAGGATACCACGCCCAGTCTTCGTCTTCAGGAACGTCCTCGAATGCAGCCTGCAGCTCTTGCGCGGACGGGTGATGATAGGCGATCGTATTCCGCAGCCGATGCAATAAGTTCGACTCTCCAAATTTCCTCTTTAGCTCGTCGTATGCAGCCCGACCGTCAGCCTCAATGTTTTTGGATGTAGTCCGTGCCAATGAGCTTCTGATTGACTGGTCGCTTTATCATCTCCCAGGCTTCGGCGAGCGCACCAAAAAGGAATCTAAGGATTGTTTGCGTCTGGCCGGCGCTCAGCGTGTTCTCGAGTTCACTGCTTGACTGATAATTTGACGAAAATATCACCAACCGGCGCAGGACAGATATCTGGTTGACGGCATGGCTTGCCAGCAAAAGCAGGTTGCGCTCGTCGGCTGGGATAGCGCGCAGCTGTGCCTTAGAAACGGGAACGCGAAATACCTCGATCATCGGATCAGTTTCGGGTCGGACACGGGCGGCTACATTGGAAAAAAAAAGAGCCGAACCGCAACCAACGTGGCGGAAATTCCACTGGCGATGGCTGCGATCATGTTCATGCGAGCCGAGAATTTGATGGCCTGATAGAACGGGTCAGCGTTCGGCGTGTTGTCCCAATACGTGGCGATCGGCGGCAACTTGCCGGCGGCCGACAAGAACCAAAAGATGGCGGCGATGAACGCAAACACCGCCGCCCCAATGTCGAGCCATCTGCTCATGGTGCCAGCCTCGAAATTGTCGCCGTGCTGACGTTGTAGCTGCGCGCGATCGAACGCAACGTTTCCTCCTCGACACCGCGCCGCTTGATCGCCTCGCGCTTCTGGTGCGCCGTGAGTTCGGCTTGTGCATTACGGTAATGGGGGTAGTCGGTGCCCCGACCGGCATCGATGTGCCAACTTAACTAAATAGCGCCTTTGGCATCCAGCTACAAGACCAACAATCACGCCGGCAAACACCGCGGTTTCAGCCGCCCAGGCAAGCGTCTGGCCGCCAATTTTATTATGATCCAAGAATCGAGCCTTGAGATACCAAGCGGCAAACGCGACGAACATCCCGAAAACAACCGGCGTAATGTTAGTTGCTCTGGAAATTCCTGAATACTTAAGTAATCGATCAACAGGTTCGTAAATAACAGTAGACCATATAAATATCGGCAATACAATTGCACACAATATTACTACTATGACTAAACCGTACGCCGATATCAGTTCCGGTTCCTTACTTTTGACCCACAAATTGAGGGAATATGTAAGAGCGGCGCCGATGACTGCGCCGACGACAGACTCAATTGTCGGGGAATCTTTCAGACAAAGCATCAAAAATACGATAACGCCCAGCGCGGCCTGACGCGCTGTCGAGCGATCGTCCTCCGGATATACCGTCACCAGCGCTTCGTTGGCGGGCATCGTCCAACCCTTCCAGAGAATCTTCGGCGAATTGGCATATTTCTGAAATTTGGCGAGCGGACCGCCTTCATTGTCACCCACGACGAGCCTCTCCCAAGATGGTAAAGAAAGCGCTTACGCTTTTAGAATCCGTCTATGGAGTTATCAGAAATCGTGAAATGACCTGCTTGTATCGGTCCTCTATCGGGTAAGACAACGCGTCTTCCAAGTCGCTAAAGCTGATATCCAGTTCTTGCGCTCGTTTATTAGGATCGGTTAGGGCGGTGTTTGTCGAGAAGCCGAAGCACCCTGCCGCTTTCTTTGCTTTTTGGTAATTCGTCAGCAGGAGTTTTAGTTGACTGAAGGGTGCGACGTCGGCTCGCTCCTCTGTCTCTTTCCGCTGAGAAGGCGTTTGCGCATAAGCACTTAGTTTGAATTCTTTTGCTATCGCCGTGAGTCCAGTCAAGTAGGCGACTTTTTCAAGCTTGCCGGGCAACGCATCTCGCCCGTGCATCAAGAACATCACCATTGTCATAATATATATGAAATTTCTCATGCAGAATTGCGTCATCGTCTGTACTTAAGCTACCCCAGCGGTGATAGCGATCATACACATCATAATCGATGGCGGCGTCGTTTCCCCTAAAATCCGCCAAACGGTATGATTGTCGCTCCTGAGCGCTGCAAGCAAATGGAGTTTCGTCTCACTGCAATTTTACGCCCACTGGCTTGGCGTCCGCATGCTTCTCAACGCCGAGGTGTTTGATTTGAACAGCGACGACGCTATTGGTCACCATCGTCTCGGTGGTCTTGTAATAGAAACTATAATTTGTATTCGATTTCAAATTTATGCTGGAGTATTCGCTAAATAAATTTGAAACAACTTGTTGTAAACATTTGAATGAATTACAATTATCGCGCGCTACGTATAACTCTCCTCCCGTCATATTTGACACAAATGCGTTACAGCGATTCGCGGCAATCGCATTTCCATGAATCGCTAGCAAAAGGGCAGTTGACGAAAGAAAGGCACTCGCGCGCATTTTTCCCCCCAAATTGCATATTGAATTCAATTTCGCAGATATCTCACCTTCCCAAATTCAAGCGACTAAAGAATACACGGACTCCGAAACTTTGCAATATTCGATCGAATGGAACCTTGGGTTGAATTACAGGAACGCACCCTGTCTATGATTAGCCATGTCTCAGATCGCGAGGTCAATCCAATACGCCTGGTTACACTTCGTCCCTTCTCAGGGCAGGGCATGTGGAGGGCGCCTGTGTTGAGATCGAATGCTCCAAAGACGCGTGCGTGCACGCAACTTGCGCCTTTGCCCTCAACCGTGATCGGCTGCGGCGGGCTATCCGTCTCTCCCCTCCCCCACCATCGCCCTCCTCAACGCCCACAGCACCGCAAACTGCGCCACCGCGATCACCAGCGGCCCCACCGTCTTCCCCACATCGTGCTGCACGAGCCCAATCCCCGCGTCGAGCAATTGCATCACGCCCGCCAGCGCGCCCAGCACCAGCAAGGCTGCGGCCGAGCCCCGATAGATCGCCGCCAGCACGAACAAAGCCAGCGGAATCGTGCGCGCCGCCGCATAGAGCGCAAAGATCAGCGAAGCCCCGTTCGGCGCGTCTCCGGCCGGCAGGATGGCCTCAGGGCTGACGAGGCCGGCGATCGAGAAGCCGCTCGCGACCAGCACGTTGAGCGCCGTCACGACGCCAGCCGCGCGCATCGCGCCCGCTCTCGAAGACAGAAACTTCATCGCGAAAATCCCCTGTTCAACCAGCCCCGCTACCCAAACAGCATGCCGCCGTTCACCGCGATCGTCTGTCCCGTCATGTAGGCATTGCCGGCCAGCATCAGCACCGCCTGCGCCACCTCGTCGGCCATGCCGAAGCGGCCGATGGGGATGCGGGAGGCGCCGCCGGCCTGTTTGATGGGCGCGGCCATATCGGTGTCGATGAGCCCGGGCGCGACCGCATTGACCGTCACGCCCTCGGGCGCCAGGCGCGAGGCATAGGCGCGCGTCAGCCCTTCGAGGCCGGCCTTGGACGCGTTGTAATGGGCGCCGATCGCGCCGCCGCCGCGCGCCGCCACCGACGACATATTGACGATGCGTCCCCAATGGCGGGCCCGCATGCCGGGCAGCACAGCCTGGATGCACAGGAACGCGGATTTGAGATTGACGGCGATCGCAGAATCGAAATCCGCCTCGGTCAGATCGTCGAGGCCGCGGATCGTCGCGACCCCGGCATTGTTGACCAGCACGTCGATGGGCCCGAGCTTCGCCTCGACCTCGCGCGTCATGGCCTCGACCGCCTCGCGCGCGGAGACGTCGGCGCCGACGGCGATCGCCTTGCCGCCCGCCGCCTCGATCTCGGCGACGACTTCGGCGGCCTGCGCCGCGCGCTCGCGATAGTTCACCGCCACGGCGGCGCCCGCCTTCGCGAGCGACAGAGCGACGGCGCGGCCGATGCCGCGAGAGGCGCCGGTGACCAGGGCGACGCGGTGGGTGAGATAGGTCATGTCGGGGGCTCCGCGGGGAATGGCGATTGGCGTCGCCTAATATAGGGAGCCGGCGCTGGGCGCGAGCAAGGCTGGTGTCGCGCTGCCATCGCCGCCCGGACGAATGCTTCGCATTCGCCTTGAGCTCGCTGTAAAGGTCAAGCCGCCTTCGGCGGTCGCTTCGCGAACCTTGACCGCTCCGCTCGCCGATGGCCGTTGGCCACCATGTTCTTTTGGTGAGCGATGCGGCCAGGGGCCGCTTCGCGCACCAAAAGGACATGGAGGCAAAAAGCCACGCCGACGAGCCGCAGTCACGCCGAAGGCGCCGTAGTGAAGCGGAGGAGTCGCGTGGCGACTTGACGGCGGCTCGGCGGTGTGGCCCCCGTACGGGAGAGGCAGCACCTCCCACTGCACGTCATGGCCGGGCGTGTCCCGGCCACCCACGCGGCGCCGCGGCACTAAACTTTCGAGACTTGCGGCGGCGGAACGGCGTGGGTGGCCGGGACAAGCCCGGCCATGACGGCGGGGAGCCAATTGGCGCGGCTATCCACGCGGCGCCGCTGCGATGAACCTTCGAGATTAGCGGCGGCGGAACGGCGTGGGTGGCCGGGACAAGCCCGGCCATGACGGCGGGGGATCGCATTTGGCGCGGCCGTCCACGCGGCGCCGCTGCAACAAGCCTTCGAGATTAGCGGCGGCGGAACGGCGTGGGTGGCCGGGACAAGCCCGGCCATGACGGTGCGGGGGGATCGCAATTGGCGCCGCCAAACACCCGCCCTTCCACATTCCTGATATAAGCAGGCGCCTGCCGACGATCCGAAAGGACTAGCGATGGCGCGCGTTTTCATTACCGGCTCTTCCGAAGGTCTTGGCCTGATGGCGGCGCGTTTGTTGGTCGAACGCGGCCATGAAGTGACGCTGCATGCGCGCAACGACGCGCGCGCCGCCGATGCGCGCCGCGCTTTGCCCCAAGCCAACGCAATTCTCGTCGGGGATCTGGCGAGCCTTGCCGAGACGCGGCGGCTCGCCGATCAGGTCAACAAAGCGGGCCGGTATGACGCGGTGATCCATAATGCGGGCGTCGGCTATCAGGAGCGCTACGGCAAGACCATCGACGGTCTCTCGCATGTCTTTCAGATCAACGTGCTCGCGCCCTATCTGCTGACCGCTCTCGTCACGCCGCCCGAGCGGCTCATCTACTTAAGCTCCGGCATGCATATGGGCGGGCGCGCGCAGATCGACGATCTGCAATGGACGGGGCGTCCGTGGAACGGCGCGCAAGCCTATTCGGACAGCAAGCTGTTCGACGTCGTGCTGGCCTTCGCGGTGGCGCGGCTGTGGCGCGGCGTATTGTCCAACGCGCTGGAGCCGGGATGGGTCGCCACCAAAATGGGCGGCCCCGGCGCTCCCGACGATCTCTCGCTCGGCGCGGTCACGCAGGCGTGGCTGGCGGTCAGCGACGAGCCGGCCGCGACAATCAGCGGCCAATATTTCTACCATCAGCAGCCCCGCCGCGTGCATGCGGCGGCCCGGCGGGCGGAACTGCAGGCCGATCTCCTCGGTCATTGCGCCGAACTGACCGGCGCGCCGTTTCCCGGCGCGAAGGGATAGAGGGAAATCCATATAAAGACATGTATATATCTGTATATGGCCTTCTCAGGGGAGCACCGCGCACCCCCTGTTTTCGCCGTGCTTTTTGGCACCGGAAAGGCTCGTTTGGCTGCGTAAAGAGGCTTGGAAAGCGGCTTTTCGCGTCTTGCGGCGTCGCGGGCGTGACGCTCACGCTCTCTCGTCCAGGTCGGCTTGCGCGATCTTTGCCTTGAGGATCGCGGCGGCCAAAGCCGTCGGCAAGGTGTTGGCGAGCGCCGAGAAGGCGCCGATCCGGCAATAGATACAGGCAAAGCACTGGTCGTTGTCGGGGCCGCCGCCGCCGTAGATCTGCCATTTCCAGCCGTTCAGCACGCGCCCGGCGAGATCGGCGACCCGGTCGAGGGAATCGATCAGCAGCCGCTGCGCCTCGAAATCCTCGAAATAATTGCTGGCGATCGCCCGCCAGAACGGCCTGGCATGCGGATCGCCGGCGGCGAAGTTCACTTCCCGGCGCCCGTCTATCTCGCGCGTCGCGCCGCTCGGCACATCGACCAGCTCCCACCAGAGGTCGTGGCTCAGCGCCTCGTCATTGCCATAGCTGGCTTCGACGCGCTCCAGCAATTCGCGCAGCGTTTCGCTCGCCGCCTTTTCGGCGCCGTCCTCGTGGAAAACGACGTCGACCTGACGTCGCGCGGCTGCGGTTCTCATCCTGGCCCCCGCCCGGAAAAGGCATGGGCTTTGAGGGCCCATTACTAATCCATCGGTGATATGTTGATTGGCTTGCGGGAGGCTTACAGCGGCGCCAAGTGCTTTGCGCCGCGCAAAACCGGCGGCGCTTACGTTTTTATAGAAACAATTTATGGACATTCCGGTTTTTCCGTCGCATGCTTCTCGGACGGCCGGTCGCGAGAAGGGAGAAAAGACGGGCCGGCGGCATTGGCTCGGAAACTTGGGAAAAAACGCGTTTTCCAAACCATTTCGACGTAACGCCTTGATATTACACGGGGCGCTCCAAGGAAATGTTTGGAAAAAGCTTGGAAAAAATTTGGAGCGGCGACTTACACGGTTCCTAACGCCTTGATATCTAAGGGATTGAGAAAAACGCGATTTGCCGGGAATCGAGCGATCCAAGGTTTTCCCAAATATTGTTCGACCCGATCGATCGCCGCCTTGGCTGGCGGATCGAGGCCCTAGGCGGTCTTTTCGACGACGAGGCCGAGCTCTTCGATCATCTTCTGGCGCATGATGAACTTTTGCACCTTGCCCGTTACCGTCATTGGGAATTCCTCGACGAAACGCACATATCTAGGGGCCTTGTAATGGGCGATATTGGCCCGGCAGAAGGCGACCACTTCCATCTCGTTGAGCGAGGCACCCTCGCGCATCTTGATCCACGCGCAGAGCTGCTCGCCGTAATGGGGATCGGGCACGCCGAAGGCCTGCACGTCGGCGATCGCGGGATGGGTGTAAAGGAATTCCTCGACCTCGCGCGGATAGATGTTCTCGCCGCCGCGGATCACCACGTCTTTCAGGCGCCCGACAATGTTGCAATAGCCCTCGGCGTCGATAGTGGCGAGATCGCCGGTGTGCATGAAGCGCGCCTCGTCGATCGCCTTGGCGCTGCCCTCCGCGTCGCCCCAATAGCCGCGCATCACGCTATAGCCGCGCGTCAGCAATTCGCCGGTGACGCCCGGCGGCACAATGCGCCCCTCGGCGTCGATGATCTTGACCTCGATATGCTGCTGGATGCGCCCGACCGTGGAGACGCGCCGCTCCTGCGGATCGTCATGGGCGCTCTGGAAGCTGACCGGGCTCGTCTCGGTCATGCCATAGGCGATCGTCACCTCGCTCATATTCATGCGCGCGACCACATTGCGCATCACCTCCACCGGACAGGGCGAGCCGGCCATAATGCCGGTGCGCAGGCTGGTCAGATCGAAGCGCTGGAATTCGGGATGGCCAAGGATCGCGATGAACATGGTTGGTACTCCATGCAGGCCGGTGCAGCGCTCGGCCTCGACCGCCTCGAGCACGGCGAGCGGCTCAAAGCCCTCGGACGGGCAAACCATGCAGGCGCCGTGGGTGACGCAGGCGAGGTTGCCCAGCACCATGCCGAAACAATGATAGTAAGGCACGGGAATACATAGGATATCCCTAGCGGTGAGGCGCATCGCCTCGCCGATGAAATAGCCGTTGTTGAGGATATTGTGATGGGTCAGCGTCGCGCCTTTGGGCGCGCCGGTGGTGCCGCTGGTGAACTGGATGTTGATGGGATCGTCGAACTGCAAACGCTTGGCCAATTCGGCCAGGTCGGCAAGCTGCGCCTTCGAGGCGGGCGCGGCGATTTCGGCGAAATTGAAGGCGCCCGGCGTCTTTTCCTCGCCGAGCCGGATCACGATTTTGAGGTCTGGAAGGCGGGCCGCCTCGAGCTGTCCGGGCTCGGCGCCGTCGAGTTCGGGCGCCAGCGCGCGCAGCGAGGCGATATAGTCATTGCCCCTGAAGCCGGGGCTGAGGATCAACGCCTTGCAGCCTACCTTGTTGGTCGCATAGTCGAATTCGTGGGCGCGATAGGCCGGGTTGATGTTGACGAGGATGAGGCCGGCCTTGGCGGTGGCGAATTGCGTCAGCACCCATTCGGCATTGTTGGGCGACCAGATGCCGATGCGATCGCCGGGCTGCAGGCCTAGCGCCATAAGGCCGGCGGCCAGATCGTCGGCGCGCTCGCGCAATTGGCTATAGCTCCAGCGGATCGACTGATGGCGCACGATGAGGGCCGGGCTGCCGGGCGCCGCGTCGGCGATGCGGTCGAGCAGCGCGCCGATCGTCTCGCCGATCAGCGGCTTGTCGCTGGCGCCGTGAACATAGCTCTGGGCGAGCAAGGCCATGCCGTTCCCTCCGTTCGGATATGCGGGCGCTCGTGGGAGCACATCGCCCCTTAAGACATCCATCCTATCGTGTCGACCCTGCCTGAGGAGTCAATGACGGCCCCGGTTTCGCCTAGAGAACGCCCTGCCCGTCTTGTTCGAAAAGCGCAAGATCGGCCTCGATCTGCTCGGTCTGCCTACCTCCCGCCATCAGGTTCAGCACCTCCTCGCGGCTCTTCTCGCCCCGATTGAAGGCGGCGGAGACCGCGCCTTGATTCAGCACGACAAAATGGTCGCCGACCAGCATCGCGTGCCGCGCATTATGGGTGATGAACACAATGCCGATGCCCCGCGCGCGGGCGGCCTTCACAAGGGTCAGCACCTTGGCCGCCTCCTTGACGCCGAGCGCCGAGGTCGGCTCGTCGAGAATGAGGATTCTCGCCCCAAAATACATCGCGCGGGCGATCGCGATGACCTGGCGCTCGCCCCCCGACAGCGTGCCGACGAGTTGATCGCCATGGGTCACCCGCGTGATGCCGAAGCTGCGGATCTCTTCGACGGCGATCCTTTCGGCCTTGGCGATGTCGAGATGGCGGAACGGGCCCCAGCCCTTGGTCGGCTCGGCGCCCAGAAAGAAGTTTCGCGCGACGCTCATCATCGGAATCGTGCCAACTTCCTGATGGACGGTGGCGACGCCCAGCCCCCGCGCCTCGCGCGGGCTGGAAAAGCGGGTCTGGACGCCGTCGACGAAAATCGCGCCCGAGCTTGGCGGGTGGAACCCCGACAGGATCTTGATCAGCGTCGACTTGCCCGCGCCATTGTCGCCGAGCAGGCACAGGATCGAGCCGGGATGGACCGATATCGAAACGTCGCTCAGCGCCTGAATGCCGGCAAAGCTTTTAGAGACGTTCTTGAGTTCGATGAGGGGCGCCCGCTCTGCCATATGGCCCGCCTAACAGGCTGTTGAAGAAGTCTCTCGTTTCGCTTTGAGGACGGCTTCGTCGCCGTCGCGATAGGCGAATTCGATCTCGATGGAGCCGTCGTCGAGCAATTCGGCGGAGCCGTCGCCGGAGACTTCG
>Ga0182024_10000582_pt1 | contig 94850 bp, 74 predicted proteins | sample P32metaG_FD_120480 | JGI IMG/M metagenome (GOLD analysis project Ga0182024, IMG submission 120480) | Permafrost microbial communities from Stordalen Mire, Sweden - P3-2 metaG (Illumina Assembly) | ecosystem: Environmental > Terrestrial > Soil > Wetlands > Permafrost | place: Sweden: Stordalen... | reverse complement strand
CTCAAAGACGAAAAGACCGGCATTCGCGTAACCCTCGAAGGTCCAAACGTAAAAGAAAAAGAGCAGGTATTCGACCGCGTACTGATGTCCGTAGGACGCCGCCCAAACTCCGAAATTTCCGGCCTCGACAAGACGAAAGTAAACGTCAACCAGAAGGGTTTCATAGAAATCAACGAGCAGCGCCAGACCGCCGATCCCACCATCTACGCTATCGGCGACGTAGCGGGCGAACCGATGCTCGCACACAAAGCAATGCACGAAGGACGCACCGCCGTAGAAGCCATCGCCGGCCACAAGGTCGCCTTCGAACCGAACGCGATTCCCGCCGTCGTGTTCACCGATCCCGAAATTGCGTGGGCTGGATTAACCGAAACGCAGGCTAAAGAACAAGGACGCGAGATCGCCATCGCGAAATTCCCGTGGGCCGCTTCCGGTCGCGCCATCACCATAGACCGCCCCGAGGGATTAACCAAACTGCTCATCGATCCAAAGACGGAGCGCGTTCTCGGTGTAGGCATCGTAGGCGCGGGCGCGGGCGAACTGATCGCCGAAGGCGTACTCGCCATCGAAATGTGCGCGCTGGCGGCCGATGTCGGCATGACCATCCATCCGCACCCAACGCTGTCGGAGACCATGATGGAATCGGCGGAAGTCTTCTACGGACAAGCCACCGACATTTATCGTCCAAAAAAGACAGCGTCGTAGCGCCGCCGTCCCGGCGGCTGTCCGGCGGGCGTCTTCGCCCGCCGACCGAAGCGGTCTGGGGGGCAGCCGGCAAGGCCGGTCCTGAGCGGAGTCGAAGCATACGGCGCCACTTGTTTGTCGTCGGAGTACGCAAAGTTGCAATGAAAAAACTGACGTTTGTTCTTATCGCGTGCGTTTTCCTTCTCGGCCTGACACCAGCGCCGCTCGCAGCCCAATCAGCGACTAGCCTCCTGCAGGGAAAGACATCAACTCAGGAGCCCACCCACCCAACCGCCGATCCACTCGGACGTGAGACCCCTTCCGGAACCGTGCTTGGGTTCCTGCAAACTGCGCAAGAGGGAAACTATAAAACCGCCGCCGAGTACCTGCAATTGAGCACCCAGCACCGCCAGTCGCAGGGCCCCCCCTTGGCGGAAAAACTGAAGGTGCTCATGGACCGCAGCTTCGAGGGCAGACTGCGCCACCTCAGCACCAATCCCGAAGGCAATCCGGATTACGGTACCGCCGATCAGCAAACCGTCGGCGTTTTTGCCTATGGCGATCCCGATGTTCCGGTTGTCCTCGTCAGGGTCGCGGATCCTAATTCCGGAAAAATCTGGCTCTTCTCCTCCGAAACACTCAGCAAAGTCCCTGAGCTGTATGACATCATCGAAGCTCATCGGGTAGAAAATAAGCTCCCGCGAAGCCTCGTGCAAAACATGTTTCTCGGGATGCCCCTCTGGCAATGGCTCGCGCTTTTGGCCGCGGTTCCAGTGGCCGTCGTTATCGGCTGGACGGTGGTTCTGCTGCTGGCAATTCCGCGCCTGCTTTGGCTCAAGTTCAGAAACCGTCCCAACCTGCAATCCTACCGCCACATCTCCACGCCGTTGCTCATCTCATTCAGCGCGCTGGCTCATCGCATCATCGCGCACTACTTCGGCCTGCCGTTGCTGACTCGTCTATATTATGGCCGGCTTATCGGCGTTCTAGTCAGTATCGGCTTTTTCTGGTTTCTGCTCCGAGTCACCAGCCTCATTATGCAGCGCCTGCGCGTTCACGCTGTGAGCGCGGGTCGCGTTGGCACCGGAACCCTGATCGTTCTCGCCGAGCGTTTGCTCACGGCCGTGGTTGTAACTCTAGCCGTTCTGGCCACACTCGGAATACTCGGCTTCCACCTCACCACCGTACTCGCCGGTCTCGGCATCGGCGGCATTGCCATCGCCTTCGCCGCGCAGAAAACGCTGGAAAACCTTTTCGGTGGAGTTTCCGTCCTGGCCGACGAAGTCATCCTCGTCGGCGACTACTGCCGCTTCGGAGACCGCACCGGAACCGTGGAAGACATCAGCCTGCGCTCCACTCGCGTTCGCACCGATGCCCGCACCGAACTCTCCATTCCCAATGGCGCCCTCGCCACCATGAACATCGAAAACTTTACCCGTCGCGACAAAATCCTGTTCAATCCCGTGCTCGCGATCAGGTATGAGACGACGGCCGACCAATTGCGCTATCTCCTCGCCGAAATTCGGCGGTTGTTATACGCACACCCGAAAATCGAAAATGATGGCGCCAGCATCCGCTTCGCCAATTTCGACAACAGCTCTTTACGCCTGGAGATCTCCGGCTACGTACTCACCACCGACGCCAACGAATTCAATGCGATTCGCGAAGACCTGTTACTGCGCATCATGGAAATCGTCGAGAAATCGGGCAGCGCTTTCGCCTTCCCATCGCAGACCCTATACTTCTCGCGCGACTCCGGCATTGACAAAGAAAAGGCGGCCACCGCCGAGCAGCAGGTCCAGCAATGGCGGAATCAGCGCCAGTTGCCCTTTCCCGATTTCGCGCCCGCCGATAAGTCGACCTTCCGCGGTTCGATTGTCTATCCGGAACCCGAGTCGGCACTCGGCGCAAGAAACGCTTCCCCGAAAACGTAGGAAGCCGCGTCGCTTACCGCCGTAACTTGCGGGTTTTGGCGGCTGTTTTTAGCATGAGAGAGCCATGCCTCAGGCTTTACTGTTGTCGCCGGATGACCAGGCGGTCAGCGCAATTACTGCCGTTTTAGAAGAAATGTCAGTAACTTGCCACCGTCCCTTGGACGGACCATCCGCTGCCCAACAACTCCATTCGCACAGCTTCGACCTGGTGTTGGTCGACTGCGAAAATCTTCCGGCAGCCAAGCTGATTTTGGATGTTTGCCGCCGCGGAGAGACCGGCAAGAATCCCGTCCCTATCGCCATCGTCGATGGCCGCGCCGGTCTGCCCACTGCTTTCCGCTTGGGCGCGGAACTGATTCTGACCAAGCCGGTCGCGAAGGACCAAGCCCGGAACACGATCCGCACCGCCGTCAGCCGCCTGCGTAAGGATGTCTCGACAAACGGCGGTGTTCCCGTACCACCGGCAAGTGCGGCCCGGACTGACGCGGGCATAGCCGAGGACATGGCCGAGGACATAGCTAAGGACCGCGAGCAGGCGGCATCGGCCGCAGCCGTTTCTTCTCAACTGACAAGCTTTGCCGAACCCGTTCCAAACTTCGTTTCGACTTCAGTTGCAAGCAGCGCTTCCTCGGCGCTCGATGCGCCGGCGCTTTCGACGAAGATGCATTCCGCAATAGATATAAATAAAAATGAAGCTGAAATCGAGGTGAGTCCGCCACCCGCATCTCCGCCCACCGCTAATTCGAGAAGGTCCGAACCTAGATTCACCGTGCAACCTTCTCATGATCCAGAACCTGCTCGACGGGACAAAACAGCACTCGCAAAATCGAAACAGGAAGTCTCGCAACCGGCCCAAGCAGCGCCGAATCAACTGGAAGCCGAGTGGCGTGCCTCCGCGTTTGAGTCTTACCAGCGCCGCCAGAAGCGAATGCGCTTGCTGCTCGCATTGCTGATGCTTACGCTGGCCGGTGGCGGCTTCTATGCCGCATGGACCTATCAGCCCGGCTTCCGGGACATCGCCCAACCGCAGATTGATCGCATGCTGATACTCGCCCGAATGGCGCTGCCCCCGGCGGCGACGCCAAATCTCGCGAAACCTTCGCCCCACGCGGCTCCATCTACAACGCCAGTGGCAGCCACAACACCGGCTCCAGCTTCGGGATCGCCGGCCCATCCGACAAAGATTCAATCAACCGGCGAGGGTTCCACAGTCGGTTCCGCGGCAGGTTCAGCGACCGGTTCACGAATAACACCTGCTGCGTCCGCACCTGTCCAGCCGTCGTTAATCCTCGCCATCGGGAAGGAGACCGCCGCGACTCCTTCCGCTGCCCAACTTCCCGGAGAAAACAGCGCCATCATCCTCTCTTCCAAGGGCGCGGAAAAACGGCTGGAGCAAAGCGTCCCGCCCAAATACCCCGCCGAAGCGCGCTCCGAGGAAGCCGAAGGAACGGTTCTTCTAAAGGAGGTCGTTGATGAGAACGGCAGAGTTCAGAGCGTGCGACTGATAGAGGGAAACGCCACCCTGGCAACCGCCGCCATCAAAGCCGTCAAGCAGTGGCGCTATCGGCCATATGTCCGTGACGGCAAGGCTGAGCCTTTCCAGACCGTAGTGATTATCGACTTTCAGCGCCCATAACTGCGGACGAGTGCAAGAACGTTCGTTAGTCGTTAGTCGTCAGTCGTCGGTCGATCTCCGGCCGGTTCGCCACTATGTAGGCGAGGCGCGACGACGAACGACCATCGACTACCATCGACTTTCAGTCCAAGTACCCACGTAACTTGCTGGTACCCACCGCATTACCTAGGATGGCCTCATCATGGGTTACCAAGCTCTACTTTTCTCTCCCGATGAAAAACTGGGCCGCATCGTAACTCAGGTTTTCACCGAACTGGACTTCACCGTTGAGCCGGCACATGAACCATTTGGCGCAGTTAAGAAATTGATGGCCCAGCATTTCGACGCGATTGTCGTGGATTGCGGTAACGAACAGAACGCAGCCCTGCTCTTCAAGAGCGCAAGAAATTCCAGTTTCAATCAAAGCTCCCTGGCCATCGCCGTGGTCGAGGGACAGGCGGGAGTGGCCAAGGCGTACCGCATCGGCGCCAACCTGGTGCTCACCAAGCCGATCAACGTCGAGCAAGCCAAGGGAACCCTTAGGGTGGCGCGAGGACTCCTGCGGAAAAACTCCGATCCAGCAGGCGGCAGCGCTGCCAGCGTGCCAGAAGCAAGGCCAGAACCCGCCGTCGATTCATCTCAACCCGCGAGTCGGGGCGCGGCAGCCTTCGCTCCACCCCAAAGCCGTCCCGACCTTCTTGAATTTGAAACTCCGCAGCCGGCAACAACTGCGGAGGCGCTGCCGCATCGGCCTCCGGCTGGGTTTTCGCCTGGGGTCTCAGCGATAACCTCGTCGGCAAAAGTAGACGACAGACCGGCGGTTCCAGTCCCCGCAACCCAAGTTCGGATTGCGATGGCAAACACACCAGGCTGGCCTGCGCCGCAGCCCGCTTCCCCGCGAATAATCAAGGACCTCGCAGGCCTGAGCGACGCAGCCAGGAACGAACCAGGAAAAATCGCCTCCGCGTCGCGATCCATCTCAAACACCGCCGCTGTCACGGCTTCGAGATCCGGCGCAGCACCCGCTCGTGCAAAAGAAGTGACGGCTCCGCCAGCAAAACAAAACAAGCAGGTCGAATGGGAGCCCGCCAATCGATCGCAAGATGCCGACCCCATGCCAGCGGCCGCCATCGAGGGCGCGCCCTTGTTTTCTGCATTCAGCGAAGAAGAAGGCTCTCTCGCGTCGGGCCGCAACAGGAAAATCCTGATCGCCCCGATGATCCTCGCTCTCGCCGCGCTCGGCTACCTTGGCTACGGGATGCTGGACAAGTCCAGCACAGCTGCCACACTGACCCCGCCGCCCGCGAGCACACCCCAGCAGCCAGTAGAGCAGAACACGGCGCAGCCCGCCCCTGCTCCGGCGCCTGTGTCTGCTCCGGAAACGCTACCTTCGCCGGGCACACCCGAACGCGCCAGTTCCGCAACCCAAACCTCAGATTCCAAGACGGTCACACCGAAATTACCCGACCTGCAATCGGCCGCCACTGGCAGTCCTTCGGTAATACGGATCGCGCTTGATCATGGCGCGGGAACAAAGAAATCCGATTCCGCACCGCTACTGGTAAAGTCGAATCCCGTGGGAACCAAAACGCAGATCCAGTCCGCGGACTCCGCGCCTCCTCTTCCCAGCCCACTCGCCGTTGCTTCCGCAGCCATGACGTCCAATGACAACGCCTTGAGCAGCTTGATGTCTTCGGCATCGCCAACTCTTCCCAGGCCCTCACTGGCAACGACTAGAATTTCTCAGGGCGTGTCGCAGGGACTTCTGATCAAGCGGGTACAGCCCAAGTATCCCCTGGCCGCCCTCGCGACCCACGCCCAGGGCGCAGTGCAGATTGAAGCCACCATCGACAAAGAAGGCCATGTTACTAATCTGAAAGTGCTCAGTGGAGACCCGATTCTTGCGCACGCCGCGCTGGACGCTGTCCGCCAGTGGAGATACAAGCCCTACCACCTCGATGGCGAACCCGTCGAGATCCAGACGCAAATCACAGTCAACTTCAAAGCAAACTAGAGAGGCAGGTCTCAGGTTTTAGCTCTTAGCTCTTAGGTCTTAGCTTTCCCTGACACCTGCGACCTGCGACCTGACCTAGTTCAATTGCTCGTCCAGAGGCCTCTGCCGCGGACGTCCCGGATGAGCGGTGATGCTGCGGAATTTGGCGTATAGTCCGTGCAAGTCTTCGCTCAGGAGTCGCACCACCTGCATGCAGAAATCGCAGTGCGCGCGCAGAAAATTCAGGAACTCCTCACGCGGAATGAAGACCGCCGTCGTTTCGTCGCCCGCTTCCGCGGTGATCCGGTAATTCTCGCCGGTCACGTTCTCGCTCAGCCCGAGCATGGTCCCGGGGCCGACGACTTCCAGAAGCTGCCTTTCATTCGGACCGGTCGGCAGCAGAACGCGAACCTCGCCGCTCTCCACCACGTAAACACCAGTCGCCGTGGAAGCCTGCTGAATCAGCGTGGCCCCCTTGGGGAATCGCCGAACCGGTTTGACTCCGTGCAGAGCCCGTAACAGATCGGGACTCAACCTACCCGGCATAAGCTGCGACGACACGATGTCACTCTCGATTGCACCCGAAACTGAGCTCCGTGATTTGGATCACGGTCCAGGCGCCAGGGAACTGGTTTTAGAGTACACCTCTTGCGGGCCGATCGGCGGGGTCATTCCTGACTTAGTTCCGAATCCGTAACGCGCCAGGTTGACGCAGCAGTTTGACGCGTCAGGTTGAGCCTGTGTGGTGACGGGACTCCGCCCTGTCCCAGCGGGAGCCCCGCACCGCAGGGGCATTCAGTTTTCGCGGAAAGCCCGCCAATCCTGTCGCAAACTGCGCAAGCTGAGCCGGACTTAGCCGCATCTATTGCGGTTCAAGAGTTTCGACGATTGCGGTCCTGTCGCCCTGGCTGACATTGACGACCTTGCGGATGGGCTTGAAACCGGTCAGGGTAATATCCACGACAAAGTTTCCCGGTCCTACAACGACGCCGACTGGCGACGGCTTATCCAGCACCCGCTGGTTGATGGCCACCTGCGCGCCTTTCGGCTGCGTACGGACGATGATGGAACCCTTGCCAGCTGCGCTGTCTCCGCCGCGTCCAAAGAGCGCGTTGAACTTGCCGACCGTTCGCATGTCTTCAGTATTGCCCAGAGCTTTGAGTACGGGCGCGTACTGGAAATTCTGCGCGGGACCGAGATCGGCAGTGACCGTCTCGTCGAGGTATCCGCCCTTGCGCAGCAGAACGGTGTGGCTTCCTTTTTCGATAGCGAACTGCGTCGGGGTTACGCGTCCGGTCGGCCTGCCGTCGATGATGATGTTGGCGCCAGCCGGCGAGCTATTCACGACCATCAAGGCATTCACCGCCGACAAATGAAGCAGCAAAGACGATCTGCCGCCGGTGGAAACGTCGACCGACCGTATCTCAGACGAGTAGCCGGTCTTGCTCGCCGATATGATGTGCTTCCCGGGAGTCAGGCCCGTCACGTTAAACGGCGTGACCCATGAAGGATCGCCTTTCCCGTCGACCTGAAACGGCGCTCCCTGCGGATTGGAGTCGATCAGCGCCTCGCCCGGGATCGCGATCGGTATCGGCGCGGGAGCAGGCGCCCGTCGATTTTTCGTGTAGCGTTTTTCGACTGGCCGTACAGTGAGGTTCGGTTGCGCTTCCGCAATAGGCGGCGCGGGCTTCTCGATGCGCGGCGCCACCGCTACAGGCTGGGACGACGGCTGGGTTGAAGCTAAATTTGAGGATGAAGTTGAAGATGAAGTCGAGCTTGGGCTTGCCGCTTTCGTCGGCTGCGGAGCTGCGGTGGCGCCGTCGTCTTCCGAGCGCACATGGGAAAAGACCGCAATCGCAAGAGCGAGGATCAGTCCAACCGCCCCCAGGATCGAATAGAGCATCAGCCGCGCCGGAACGGTAGCGATTTCCTTGACGGCTCTTCCCGCGACTTCCCGCGGCTGGATTCTTGGCTTCTCTTCTTTTCGCGGATAGCTCTGCGCCGCGGGAGGCGGAGGTTCAGCAGGCTCCGGAATTGATGGCGCAAAAGCAGGTTTCTGCAGCGGAGGCAGTTCCTCGAGATCGGAAAAGCTTCTGCCGGATGAACCCGCCCCCGCCTCGGACGTCAACGGATCGGACATCAGCGGATCGACGGCCACGCTCGGCGAATACCCCTCATTTCCCGGCTCTGCCGCTGCCGGCAACTTCGGGCTGCGCGCAGCAGGAGACTCGGAAACGCCCATTTCAAGGTCGTTGATCATCCGCGCGCCCGAGTCCGAATTAGAAGCAGCATCGGATTTCGCCTTACAGCCTTCAGCCGATCTCGTCGTAGATTGAATCGCGGAGCTAATCGCGGAGTTAATCCCCGGATTACTCTTTGATACATGCGAGGACACATGCGTGGCGCCCGCCTCAGCTACCATGCCCGCAACTGCCGCAGCCGCTCTGGTCTCGGCGGGAGAAACTGACTCCGGAGCGACGGGCTTGGCCGAAACCGGCGAAACGGATGCCGCGGACGCCGCAGCCTTGACCGTGCCTGTCTCCGCCCCGACGAACTTTCTGGCCGCTGCCGCTCGCTCTGCGCTAGTCACGGCAACGTTCGGGATCGGCGCAGCCTTCCTGGTTTGCGGGGCAACCTTCTTGCTATTCTCTTTGCACTTCTCCAGGTCGTCCACAAGTTCGCGTGCGCTCTGATAACGCTCCGCCGGATCTTTCGCGAGCGCTTTCATGATCAGCGCGCTTACACCCGGATGAATCTTGGCACTCACCGTAGCCGGACTGGGAGGCATCTCATTTTGGACCTGACTCACCAGCGCCACCGGATCGGTCGCATCGAACGCCTTTCGGCCTGCCGCCATCTCGTAGAGAATCGCTCCCAACGTAAAGAGGTTCGAACGCAGGTCGATGACTTCTCCCCGAATCAGTTCAGGAGAGCAGTAAGGCATGAGCCGTCCTAGGCCGTTCCCCGATTCCGCCTCAATGAGGCCCATGTTGGAGATGCCGTAGCCGAGGACTTTGACCATTCCGTCCCACTGCACCATGATCTTGGCTGGCTCCAGTGAATAGTGGGTCGCACCCATCGAGGCAGCATGCTCCAGGCCGACGCCAACCTGGCGTGTAATGTCGATCACGTCCCAGATGGAGAAGCCTTCATTGCGCGCCAGCATGGTGGCAATGCTGTTGCCCTGGATGTATTCCATGGCAGCGCAGAACTGGCCGTCGATTTCACCCGCGCCGTACAGCGCTACGATGTTCTGGCAGGCAAGATCGCGCGCGCTTTCGCCTTCGGCGATCAGCGTGTCCACAAATGCGTCCGCACGATTGCCCAGCCGCTCCAGACTCTGCGTCTTGAGCGCCACCACCTGGTCGGCCTTAATGTCCATCGCCTTATAAATCAGGGCGGTGTCTGACTTGGAAAGTTCACTTTGAATGTCGAACCGGCCAAACATCAGCGCCATTACAATCGTCCTCGCGGTGATAAGCCGCACTACACCCTTACTGTGGAGTTGGTCCAAAAGGGGAGAGAATCGAACCTAGAATACCGCCTTAATCTGCCCAAACGAGAGTTACGAAAGTACTGGAAAAGCCCCACAGAAAGAGGGCCTGAGCGCCGCTAATAAAGCACGGCTTCGACCGGTTGCGGAGAAACTCTAACTTCTCCACGAACGGGAAGGGCACGAGTTCACTCGTGCCGTTAAGTCGTTGGAAATATGTCCGCGCTTTAGCGCCGGAGATCTGCTTCTTGCGTCCTCACGAGTGTTTCCATTGCAGCCGGTGATCAAGCCATTCTTCGCGAAGGCATCGCGTCCGCGTGCGCTTCGGTATCGCTGATCCACTCCCACACGCGCCGGCCGCGATCATTGCTCAGACTGCGGGCCTCGCCGTACTCCACCAGGCGATTCAAAACGGTCGTGACCGAAGCCAGCGGGTCTTTGTGCCGCGCCAGGATCGCCGGTGCATATCGCTCCAGTTCCGCACAAACCTCGCGGGCTCCCAGCGGACGCCGCACTTCCATGAGAACCCTTCGGCACGCCTTGGTAAAGCCGGGCTGACGGCCATTGGGCTTGCGATCGATCAGTTCCAACAAGTCGTCGCCGAGTACCTGATCGCCAAAAATATTCGCCAATCCAGCAATGGTCTGCTTCACCGTGCCAATGCGCTTCATGATCTCAGCCCGCTGCGCCATGAGGTGGAGGAGTTCCTCGTGCGCAGCTTTCACCACCTGCTGCGCCGAAATGCTATTAGCTTGGGCACTGATCGCCGGTAGATTGATCGCCGGCCCCGCGCTATTCTTCGCAACTTCCATAAACGCCTCCCCCAGAAAAGAGACACCCTCGAGTCTGTCCTCCAATACGGAAAACAATCCTGCGAAGTTCCATTAGGAGTTGGACTCGTTTGCCGGAGAAAGGTTATCGAAGTAAAGGGCGGATGCAAGGGCTGGAGGTTAGTGTGGCGCGGACCTGCCGCCCGCGTGCGGCCAAGGCACCCAATTAAGAAACTCGCTTCGTACTCGCTCGTACCAAAGGATCCCCGTCTTCGCACCAAGAAGTCCTTGACTTCGCACTAGGGATCGTTTGCTTCGTATCCGGGCATCGCTTCAGCGATGCCGAAAGTGTTTCGAAGTCGGACGCCCCTTCAGGGGCTGGACATCGTCGCGCAACCATCTACCCCATCCCAGTCGTATGCTCCGGCCGGATTTTATACATCACGCGAACCTCTCCCGGCTTCGCATAAGGATACTTGTCGACTCCCAGGTACTTCTTCGCCATCTTGTCGATGTGCTGCGCGGCGCCCTCTTCGGTAATCTCAACCACGGTGCCGCGGATCTCCAGGTAGCGATAGGGATTGTCGGGATCGATAATAGCCAGTGCCACTCGCGGATCGCGGCGCACATTGCGATCCTTCTGGCGTCCGCGAGCCGAGTTGAAAATGACATGCTGGCCGTCGAAGTCGCACCAGACCGGAGTGACCTGTGGCCGTCCATCGGGCATGACGGTGCCAAGACTGGCGAAAGCACGCTTCTGGAAGAGGTCGACATATTTTTCAGGAATCACGTTGGACATCGCTCGTTCTCTCCTGTCATTGATTTACTTATTGATTTATTGCCGCCCAGATTATAGATGCTGAAGGTGAAATGACGGCGCACCGTATTTTTATTTCCTATCGCCCGCATTCTCATGAGCGGGTTTCGCGCCGGGCAAGGCTTCATAGGCTGCGGAAAAAAGCCGGCATTGCACTCGATTTTGGGTGGCGCAGCGGTTTCACCGCTGCGATAACTATCTCTTGTTGTGATTACGGCTTTAGCCACTGAGGGAGCGGCTCGGAAACAACTCTTTCCGTAGCTTGTTCAGCCGTGCCGCCCGCGATCCAGAAGAATGCAGGCTTTAGCCCCTGAGGGCCGCGCTTGTCGAGCTCAAAACCATTTACGAAATTAGTTCTAGTAAACTGGAAGTCTTTTTGGAGAGTTCGACTTTATGCCCATGACATCAGCCCCGGCAAAAAAATTGGCGCGAATATTCTGTTTGTGGTTCGTCTGTTTATTTCTAGCCGCGACCCCTCTTCTGGCGCAGCAACCTCCACCAACGGTAGTCTTCATGACCGATTTCGGCATCGTCGACGACTCCGTGGCTCTCTGCAAGGGCGTCATGTACGGCATCGCGCCCAACCTTCGCATTGTCGATCTGACGCATCAGGTCAATGCCTTTTCAATTCGAGACGGCGCCCGCTTCCTGTTCGGCGCCACGCCCTACTTCCCTGCCGGGACCGTATTCGTGGCAGTCGTCGACCCCGGAGTCGGCAGTTCGCGCAAGGCGCTGGTGGTGAAATCAAAACGCGGTCAATTCTTTGTGCTGCCCGACAACGGCCTGATGACGATGGTCGAGGACCGCGATGGCGTCGAAAGCATTCGCGAAATCACCAACCCGAACTGGATGGTCGGCGCCAAAATTTCCTCCACCTTCCATGGCCGCGACATTTTCTCTCCCGTCGGCGCGCGCGTCGCGCGTGGCGACGATTGGACCCAGGTCGGCCCGGCAGTCAACGCACTGGTCCGGCTCGATCTGAAACCCTCAACCGTGGACGACAAAGGTCTGACCGGAGAGATAATCGCCCTCGACGGTCCCTACGGCAACCTGATCACCAACATCAGCGCCGACGATTTCTTGAAGCTCGGCTACCAGCGCGGCGATAAGTTGAAAGCCACCATCGCCGGACGAGAAATCGAGGTGCCATACGTCAGGACGTTCAGCGACGTCCCACTAAAACAGCCACTGCTGTTCATCGATTCGCGGGGACGAGCCAGCTTTGCGCTCAACCAGTCCAGCTTCGCAGCCACATACAACATAGATCCGCCGCAACCCGTATTCATCCCGCGCAAAGACCACCGGTAGAGACGCGGCTGGCCGCGGCTCATTGTCCCGCGCGGAAGCCTAGGCCTTCTGCAACTCCTCCGCAATCCGCGGCAGCACCGCCCGCAGCAGCGCGATAAATTGCCCCATGACTCGTCGTCCCACCGCTAGAACTTCCTCGTGGTCGAGCGCCTGATCAAGAATTCCAGCAGCCATATTAGTCACGCAAGAGATGGCCAAAATATTCATCCCCATATGCCGAGCAACAATTGCTTCTGGAACAGTAGACATGCCCACCAGATCGGCGCCAATCGTGCGCAGATATCGAATCTCCGCCGGAGTTTCATAGCTAGGCCCGGCCAGCGCCGCGTAAACTCCCTCGCGCGGAGGGATCGAAAGCTTTTTAGCTTCCTCCAGCGCGATCTCGCGATAGCGCTTGGCATAGGTATAACTCATATCCGGAAATCGCGGGCCAAAGCGCTCGTCATTCGCGCCCGTCAGCGGGTTCTGTCCCTGAAGATTGATGTGATCGCGCAGGATGACCAGCGCGCCCTGTCCGTACTCGACGTTAATGCCACCGGCGGCGTTGGTAAGAATCAAAGCGCGTAATCCCATTCGCCCAAACACGCGCGTCGGAAATGCAACCTCGGCGGCCGAATAGCCTTCGTAGAGATGCACTCGTCCCTGCATCACGGCCACAGGAACGTCGCCGGACTTGCCCACCACCAGTTGTCCAGCATGCCCAATCGCCGTCGACCGCGGAAACGTCGGAATGTGGGCATAGGGAATGCGGACTGCGTCGGCAAGGTCGTCGGCAAAAGATCCGAGGCCCGAGCCCAGCACGAGCCCGATCTGTGGTCGCAGCGCAGTTTGCGAAAGCACGAATGCTGCTGCGGACTCAGCGCGAGTAAAGAGGTCCAAGGTCATAAACAATCGGTCATAAACAATCCCACTGGAATTGTAGAGAAAGCGTTTGAACCCCGTAAGTATCCGCATAAGAACCGCGGACAATTCGACAGAAAGACAGAAGTTGTGCGGCTAAGACGCCGATTTGCACAGTCACCGGCGTATGTAATGAACAAACAAACGCCGTGCGGAAAGCCAGAAAAAACGCCTCGATGCTGTCGATTTCAGAGCAGCGCGCCGGCTATTGCACAATTCCCGTGTCACCCGCCTGTGCATGAGCTGCACTCCATTGACGAATAAGAAGTTAGAGACGCATGAATTTCATTGACGTAAGAAATAGGCGTGTTAAAACCATAATCGTTCTTTGACACGTTCTGAAGTTTTTCCGGTTGGTGCAGCGTCCGGGGCTCAAGCGTAGTCACCCAGACAACCGCGAGGTAAGTCTGGGAGGGCGAGCAAGGGTCTATAGCTAAGCGCTGGTCGAGGAGAACAGGAGCCTCTGTTAAAGGCAGGATAGAGTCCCGAGGCGTTGGACTGATTTATCCGGTTGGCGGTGAGCCCGGAGCCCGAGCAAGATCGGCTTACAATGCACCCGCAAGGGAGTTGTAGGAATAAGGTCAGCAAGGGTCTAAACGCGAGCTACTGGCCGAGACGAATGAATCCAACATCACCTCGGGACTCTCTATTTTTGCTCGGAAGATCATGTGGGGAGGGGCGCCTCGCCCGTCCAAGCCGAGCTGAGCTCGGCAACCGCGACGAAATCGACCTCACCGCACCGCAAGCGGCAAAACCTTAAAGCTCCTTCCCAAGCTCCTTTAGTGTGAGAACTAGTTTTCGGGCAATCCGGTGGAACGGAATGCCCAAGAATCCAGCCCCGGAGGGGCGACCTAAATTAGCCCAGCGCTTCAGCTGGGTAAAGTGGGAGAAACGATCCAAGTCCCGGAGGGACGACTGAGTTCTCACGCACACTGCGTAGCCCTGCCCGGTTATTAGCTACCCGCAATTCGTACCGACTTCCGATTTACAATGCCGCTATGCGCGTCACCCTACTCGGTGCATCCGGACTGCTCGGCCAGGAACTGGTTCGCGAGTTAAGCGGTGACGCCCTCAGCCGCGAGCAATTGACCGCGCTGTCTTCGAAGGACGCCGACCTGCGCGACCACGCGCGCGTTCGTAAAGTGATTCTGGGTTCCCGTCCCGACTGGATTCTCCTGGCCGCCGCCTACACCGATGTGGATGGCTGCGAGTCCAATCGCGATTTGGCCTTCGCGGTCAATTGCGAAGGCGCGATCAACGTGGCCGAAGCCGCCCGCGAAGCCGGTTCGCGCTTGCTGTTCCTGAGCACCGACTACGTCTTCGATGGCAACAAACGATCGCCCTATGAAACCACCGATAAAAGAAATCCCACCAGCGTTTATGGCCAGAGTAAAGCCCGCGCGGAGGAGCGCCTCCTGGAGATCCTGCCCGAGGTCTGCATTGCCCGGACCTCATGGTTGTTCGGCCACGGAGGCAAGTGTTTCCCCGCAACCATCCTGAAGCTGGCCTCAACCCGTCCCGAAATTTCCGTGGTGAACGATCAATGTGGCAGCCCGACGTTCACGCGCGATCTCGCGTCCGCTCTGGTGCAATTGTGCCGCGCATCCGCTCGCGGAATCGTACACGTCACCAACTCCGGCAGCTGCACGTGGTATGAGTTTGCCGCCGAAATCGTGCGCGCCTCCGGGATGCCGGCCAAGGTCAAACCCGTGACCACGGCTGAATTCCAGCGTCTGGCGCGACGCCCCGCCTACTCCGTTCTATCGCCTGACAGCCTGCACGCCTACAACCTCCACATGCCGGATTGGCAGGACTCATTGCGCCGCTATCTCGCAAGTGCTCCCGCTGATTCGGCTTCGGTGTAAAGCCGGGGCCTAGGATTGATCCCTACAGCGGCGCAGTGTGTTTGCAACAATAATATATCGTGTTACGATATAGTGAATTTGTGAAAATAAGGATTGCGACTGCCGATTACCGCGCCTTGGCGGGGTTGCGCCACCGGATACGGCTTTTTCTGCGCGAAGGCGATGACGCGGCACGCCGCGCAGGACTCGAACCTCAACAGTATTTGCTGTTGCTCGCGGTTCGCGGCCTTCCGGAAGGCGCGGAAGCGACCGTCCAAACATTGGCGGAGCGACTCATGCTGAGGCACAACAGCACCGTGGAACTGATCGACCGGCTGGAAAAGCGCGGATACGTGCGCCGAAGCCGGAGCCGCAATGACCGGCGATGGGTCCTGGTGAAATTGCTGCCGCGCGGCGAGAAATCGGTTGAACGAGTGGCCCGGCAACGGCTGACGGAGTTGCGCGCGGGAGGAGTAGCGCTGGCGGATGCTTTGGATACCCTTCTGGGACGCAAACGGAAAGCACAAACACTGACCCAAACACCGTAGTCTAATCGAACCCAGCGCAGCCAAACGAAGGGGCGTGGAAGGAATCGTGAGCAACGATAATAAAGCGGAATTGCCGAACAACGCAACGGTTCGCAAGAAGGATCGCAACGATGAGTTGGGAGATTTCACCACGACGTGGCGCGTCGTTCCGATCTCCTTATTGGCCATCGTGATCGGTGTGGTCTGCGCCTTTGTTGCACTTGTACTGCTCCGTCTAATCGGCTTATTCACCAATCTGTTCTATTTTGGCCGGTGGAGCACCGCGATGGTTTCGCCGGTGGGTAACCATCTCGGCATCTATAGTGTCTTCGTTCCCATCGTTGGCGCGCTGATCATCGGTGTGATGGCAAGGTACGGTTCGGAGCGCATCCGGGGCCACGGCATACCCGAGGCGATCGAGTCCATTCTGCTATATGGCAGCCGGATTGAACCGAAAGTCGCGATTCTGAAACCGCTTTCGTCGGCCATCTCGATCGGCTCAGGCGGCCCGTTCGGCGCCGAGGGTCCGATTATCATGACCGGAGGCGCGGTCGGCTCGATGATCGCCCAGCTCTTTCACCTGACCAGCGCGGAGCGCAAAACGCTGCTCGTGGCCGGTGCCGCCGGAGGCATGTCCGCAACCTTTGCGTCACCGGTGGCTGCGGTTTTGCTGGCCGTCGAGTTGCTCCTCTTCGAATGGAAACCGCGAAGCCTGATCCCGGTGGCCTTAGCCAGCGCCATGGCTGCGGTGGTGCGAAGGTATATCTTGGGGTTCGGGCCTTTGTTTCCCGTTCCCGCTCATCCTCTATTCATCGGCCCAAAGGGGCTATTAGGGTGTGCCCTCGTGGGTCTTCTGGCCGGAGCTCTATCGGCGCTGCTGACCCTATCGGTGTACGCAGCTGAGGATGCTTTCCAGCACTTGAAAATCCACTGGATGTGGTGGCCCGCAATAGGCGGTGTGGCCATCGGCTTGGGCGGTCTGGTTTTCCCGCAAGCGCTCGGCGTCGGCTATGACACGATTGGCGCATTGCTGCAGGGCAGTGTCACCACAAAAGTGATTCTCGGAGTCCTGCTGGTCAAATGGTTCATCTGGGCAGTCTCGCTCGGCTCCGGCACTTCGGGAGGCGTTCTAGCTCCGCTGCTGATGATGGGCGGCGCGCTGGGCGGCCTTGAAGCCATGTTTCTTCCCAACGAAGGCGCCGGCTTCTGGCAACTGATCAGCATGGGCGCCATCCTTGGTGGCACCATGCGGTGTCCGTTTACGAGTATTGTTTTCGCCTTTGAGTTGACCCACGACGCGAACGTGTTTTTGCCCTTGCTGGTGGGGAGTGTCGTCGCTTACGGTTTCACGGTCCTGACACTGCCGCGGTCCATATTGACCGAAAAAGTTGCCCGGCGCGGCTTTCACCTCAGCCGCGAGTATGCCGTCGATCCGCTCGAAATTCTTTTTGTAGGCGAAGTCATGCGAACCAAGGTTGTGGTATTGCCAGCCGCCAGCATGCTGGGAGACATATGGCAGTCGTTGCGGGTGGACCACCGCCAGAAGCAGCGTTTGCTGCCGGTCGTAAACGCGGAAGGGCAGCTAGCCGGTGTGGTGACCCGCGGGGATATAAGCCAGTTAATGGAGCAGAATGGGAATGCAGCGCGAGAACTACCGATCGGTAGTTTGGTACGAGCCGACGCGGTTGAGGCCTACCCCGACGAACCCCTGCGGGTGGTCGTCTATCGCATGGCGGAAAAGGGCTGCACGCGAATGCCGGTGCTGGAGCGTACCACGAGAAAATTCTTGGGACTGGTCTCGCTCAATGATCTGCTGAAGGCGCGCTCGCGTCACTTGGAAGAAGAGAGCCGTCGCGAGCGAAGTCTGAAATTCAGGTGGTTTCCCTCAGCGAGACAGAATTCCGGTGGAACGTAATCCTCATGAAGTGCTGTGACGGCACGTTTCCGCCCGATCCTAGGCGCAACTGAGGAGGAGTGTCGAAGAAACATTCGCCGTTCTTTGCGCGACTAGCCGGACCGCCGGCAATACTCATGGAAAATCCGTTTGGCAAGCTTGCGAAAAGCCAAGAGCGGCGTACAATAATCCGTTTTCCAAGTCGAGAAGGAAATTCAATCCTATCCGTGCGACCGAGGAGGTCAACTATGAAAAGAATCGTAGGGGCGATGCTCGCCCTGTTGTTTTTACTGCCTGTCGGAATATCCGTGATCGCTGCTGCCCAGGACAACCCCATGGGCCACATGCCACCCAAGGTGCTGACGGTCACGCGGGAGTATACGAAGCCCGGGAAGTCGGGCACCCCGCATGAAAAAACTGAAAGTGCGTTCGTGCAGGCCATGATGCACGCGAAATGGCCAACCCACTATCTGGCTGTCGAATCTCTTTCGGGTAAAAATCGTGCGCTCTTTTTGACCGGCTACGATTCGTTCGCAGCGTGGGAAAAAGATACGCTCGCAACCCAAAAAAATACCACGCTGTCGGCTGCCCTTGACCGCGCCTGGGCGGCGGACGGTGAACTGTTAAGCGAAACCGACGGCGGCACGTTCGCATTCCGCGAGGAATACAGCCTGCGTCCCGAGGTCGATATAGCTCACATGCGCTATTTCGAAATCTCCCGCTTTGAGGTTAAGCAGGGACATGACAAGGATTGGGACGAAATCGTGAAGCTGGTAACCGAAGCCTACAAGAAAATCCCCGACGCGCACTGGGCCACTTATTCGTCGGTTTATGGAAATCCAGACACCACCTACATCGTCTTCAACCCAATGAAGTCGCTGGCGGAGGTTGACAAGAACTTCGCGGCGAACAAGGATTTTGAAGCCGCCATGGGCGAAAAAGGCATGAAGAAGCTCAACGAGTTGTCGGCCGCGGCGATTGAGTCGAGCCAGACCAACCTGTTCGCATTTAATCCGCGCATGAGCTATCCGGCGGACGAGTGGGTCAAGGCAGACCCGGACTTCTGGAAAGCAAAAGCTGCCGCTGCTCCCGCAGCCGCCAAGAAACCAAAGGCAGAGGAAAGTCATTAAGATTCGATCTACGAAAGCACCAAGCCCGCCCTTCGATTGCAGGAGGGCGGGTTTTATTGTGATCTCCGATTCGTCAATCCACACCCAATTTCTTCGACCGACAACGCAAACCCAGGTGTCGTCCCCAGCCACTTCCCTGTCCAGTTTTGCCCGCCGTAGTTTATCCTTACCTCTCTTCGAGGACGACCTGTGAACAAATGCTTCATCTGGATTCTTCTCACTTCCCTTTGTGTTTTGCTTTTCCCGTTCGCCCTATCCGCCCAGCAATATGACCCAGCCCTCTACCAGGAACTCCACTGGCGCCTGATCGGCCCGTTTCGCGGCGGCCGCACCGTGGCGATCTCGGGCGTCCCCGGCCAGCCGAACGTCTTCTACATGGCGCCGAACAACGGCGGCGTCTGGAAGACGACCGACTTCGGCCGCACCTGGAATCCCATCTTCGATCAACCTGACAATGATCGACCTAACAACGATCGACCTAAGAACGGTCAGCCCTCCGGCTCCATCGGAGCCCTCGCAGTCGCGCCGTCGAATCCGAACACGATCTACGTCGGCAGTGGCGAAGGCCTGCGCCGTCCCGATCTCTCAGTAGGAGACGGCATGTATAAATCCACCGACGGGGGCCGCACCTGGCAGCATCTGGGTCAACGGGATGGCGCGCTGCGCGATGCCCAACAGATCGCATCCATCATCGTCGATCCCAAGGATCCCAATCGCCTCTTCGTCGCCGTCCAGGGACATCCCTACGGCCCCAATGCTGAGCGCGGCATCTTTCGTTCACTAGACGGCGGTCAGACCTTCCAAAAGGTTCTCTATAAAGACGAGAACGTCGGCGGCATGGACCTGGTCTTCGATCCCAGGAACTCGCAAGTGATCTTCGGCAGCATGTGGGCCTCGCGCCGTCCGCCTTGGACGACCGGCGGCGCCTACAACGGACCAGGCAGTGGTCTCTACAAATCGACCGATGGCGGAAACACCTGGCGGCAACTCACCAAGGGATTGCCCGGCGAAGCCGAAGGCATCGGCCGCATCGGCCCCGCCATCTCCCCCCCCGATCCCGACCGCATGTATGCATGGGTGAATGCCAAAAACGGCAGTGGCATCTACCGCTCCGACGATGCCGGAGAAACCTGGCAGCAGGTGAACAACGAAGAACGAATGTGGGGACGCGGCGACGACTTCGGCTGCGTCCGCGTCGATCCAGGAAACAAAGATGTCATCTACGTCGCCAACACTTCTACCTACAAGTCGACCGACGCGGGCAAGAACTTCACCGCCATCAAGGGCGCGCCCGGAGGCGACGACTACCACACCATCTGGATCAATCCCGAAAACCCCGACATCATCGCTCTAGCCGTCGACCAGGGCGCAACCATCAGCGTGAATGGTGGCCAGACCTGGAGTTCCTGGTACAACCAGCCGACGGCGCAGTTCTATCACGTCATCACCGACAACGAATTTCCCTACTGGGTCTACGGCGGCCAGCAGGAGAGCGGCTCCGTCGGCACCGCCAGCCGCAGCGACTTTGGCGAGATCACCTTTCGCGACTGGACAACCATTGGGGTAGAAGAATACGGCTACGTCGCGCCCGATCCATTGCATCCCAATCTGATTTACGGCGGCAAGGTGACCGTGTTCGACCGCAACACCGCCCAGACGCGCGACGTTTCACCGGTAGTTCTGCGTACCGGCCAGTATCGCTTCAATCGCACCGCGCCACTGATTTTCTCCGCAGCCGATCCGCGCGTGCTGTATCTAGGATCAAACGTCCTGTTCGTCACGCGCGACGGCGGCAACAGTTGGCAAATCATCAGCCCCGACCTGACCCGCGAAGATCCAGGCTCTCCTGAAACTCTGGGACCTTTTGTCGAGGCCGATCCGGCAAAAGGCAAGCATCGCGGCGTGATCTATTCGATTGCCCCCTCCCCAAAAGATGCCAACCTGATCTGGGCCGGGACCGACGATGGTGTGATCCAACTGACCCAGGACGCCGGCAAGCACTGGCAAAATGTAACGCCGAAAGAGTTGACGCCATGGAGCAAGCTCGCGCAAATCGACGCGTCACATTTCGACACTCCAACTGCCTACGCGGCGGTGAACCGCTTTCGGCTCGATGACCTGCATCCTTATATCTACCGCACGCACGACAGCGGTCAAACGTGGCAGAAGATCGTAACCGGCCTGCCCGATAACGAACCCGTCAACACGGTGCGGGAAGACCCCGAACGCAAGGGACTGCTTTTTGCCGGAACCGAACGCACCGTTTATGTGTCGTGGGACGATGGCGGCCATTGGCAGTCGCTGAAACTGAATCTGCCGCCGACGTCGATCCGCGATCTCGTAGTTCATCATGACGACGTTGTAGTAGGAACTCACGGCCGTTCGTTTTGGATCCTGGATAACATCACACCGCTGCGCCAATTCAACCCCGAGATCACAAATGCACCGGCGCATCTTTTCGCGCCGCAGCTAACCTATCGCGTTCGCCGCGACAACAACCCCGACACGCCCCTGCCGCCCGAAGAACCCGCCGGACAAAATCCGCCGGATGGCGCGATGATCGACTATTGGCTCGAAGCGGCAATTCCCGCTCCCGTCACTCTGGAAATTGTCGGTACTTCGTCGGGAAAAATCGTGCGCCACTTTTCGAGCGCCGACAAGCCTGAACCCGTCAACCCGAAGGAACTGAATGTTCCGCTGTATTGGGTGCGTCCGCCGCGGACCTTGTCAGCCGCGCCCGGAATGCATCGCTTCCTATGGGACCTGACCTATCCCGCGCCCGACGCGCTCGACCACGAGTATCCGATATCGGCCATCTATCATGACACGCCGCGTTATCCGCTCGGAGCCGCAGTCCTGCCTGGACAATACAAAGTCGTACTCTCAGTCGGCGGCAAGAGCTATACACAGACCCTCCCCGTGAAAATGGACCCGCGTGTGAAGACCTCGACCGAAGACCTGCGCCGCCATTTCGACCTCGACCAGAAAATTGCAGAGGCCGTTCACAAAGACTACGAAGCCCTGAAACAAGTGCGCAGCCTGCGCGCGCAGCTGAAAGCGCTGGAACAGCCGAGTGATGAAAGTCAGAGAACTAAATTCATGCTCCCATCTCTAGCGAGTGAGCTGGACAAAAAAGCCGCAACCATCGAGGGCAAAGAAGCGGGCTTCGGCGCGCGCTACCTGAGCACTCCCGAAGGCCGCAGCCTGTCGCGTCTGAACAGCGGTCTCGGCACGCTCCTCAACGCTCTCGATACCGCCGACGCCGCGCCCACCACCCAGCAACTCGCCATGTTCGGAGAACTGGAAAAAGCGCTGCAAGAACAATTGTCAGCCTGGACCCAACTCAAATCAAAAGACATCCCGGAACTGAACGACGAATTAAAGAAAGCAGGCTTGCCTCCGATTGATCCGGAGAAGCCAGCCGCAGCCGCCGAAGATTCGTCCCGAACCACAACCCAAGACCGAGACCAGAACGAAGAATAGAGAGACCGGCGGGTGCCCCACTCATCGCGTCCTTTGCGATGAGTGGGCCTTGGCCGGCCCCCCGAGCCAATCCCCCTCCGCGAAAACAACTTGTAATCTAAACCCGCCCGACACAGTGTTTCCGAACTATGCCGGGAAATCTCGCAGCACAAACTCCATAGCTGCCTCGCGTGACGTAAGTCGGCCCTCGAGTTGAGCGTCCTCGACCGCTGCCAATATCTCTGTGAATCGAGGACCGGGCTCATAACCTGCCTCAATCAGGTCGCGGCCAGTGATTAGCGGAGCGGGGCGAATCGCCTCAGGCGGCAAAGAACACAACTTCTCGCGCGAATACTCATACGCGTCGAGTTGGCCGTGGCTGGAAAGACAGTCGATGCGGTGCAACTCCAGATGCTCGTCGAAGGCGGGCAAGCGCAGAAACTTCTTCAGTGTGGATTGATTCATGCGCTGCACGTGGCCAAAGCGCATGTGATTATCCACCAACGCGAGAATCTGATCGGTCTCGTCGTTTGAGAAGCGCGAACGGCGGAGGATTTCGGCGGCCATCTTCACTCCTACGTCTACGTGCCCATCGAAGCGAATCCGGTCGGGCGCAACGCGGAAGGTTGGAGGCTTGCCGACATCGTGCAGCAGCGCTCCCCAGGCCAAGGTTTTCGAACTGCCTGCTTGCAATTTATCGAGCAGAAGCAGCGTGTGCACGAACACGTCGCCTTCGGGATGATATTGCGAAGGCTGCTCCACTCCCTTCATGGCGGCGATTTCCGGCAGGACCTCGCGCAGGAGTCCAGTTGTGTCGAGTAACTCAAACGCGCGGCGGGCGCGGCCTTCGGTGAGCATCCTGGTCAATTCGTCGCGTACGCGCTCGCATGAAACCAAGTGAATCTTCGGCGCTAGCTTTTGGATCGCTGCCATGGTTGCCGGATGGATCTGGTAATCGAAGCGCGCCGCGAAGCGCACGGCGCGGAGCATGCGCAGTTTGTCTTCCTGAAAGCGGCGTTCGGGTTCGCCGATGGCGCGCACGATCCCGGCCTTCAGATCGTCGCGACCGCCGACAAAATCGAGAATCTCGTTCGTGGCCGGATCGAGCATCATGCCATTAATAGTGAAGTCGCGGCGCTGCACGTCTTCACGCGGGTCTTTGGTGAAGCGAACTTCATCGGGATGACGGCCGTCGGAGTAGCCCATATCGGAGCGAAACGTGGCGACATCGACAGACTTCCGCACAGACGGCTCTAAGAACAGGTAGCGCTGTTTCTCCGATCCGCCCATCGCGCCCGGTACGACTCTCCCCTCGAAGGAGTCTGTTCGCGCGGGTTCGCCGCCTTCTTGTTCGTTCGTGTCCCTTGTCGTATCAGCTTTGAAGGGCACCAGTACTACTCCGAACTGCTCTCCCACGGCGTAAGTCTGCGGGAAGATTTGCATGACTTGCTGAGGCGTCGCGTCGGTCGCTACGTCAAAGTCGGCAGGCTCGCGGCTGAGAAGCAGGTCGCGGACACATCCACCGGCGAAGTAGGCCTTGTGTCCTCGTTCGCGCAGCTTGCGAACGATTTCGGCAGCGTGTTGCTTTGCGGTAGACATCGGTAGCTAATCTGCGCTCGCGTAAACTAGGTAGCTGCGGGCTACGAGCTGTGAGCGACGAGCTTGAACCTCATTATGCCTGACGCGTACATCCTCGGCATCGAAACCTCCTGTGATGAGACGGGCGCGGCGGTGGTGCGCTCGGGACAGCAGATATTGTCGAACGTTGTGGCTTCGCAGATCGCCACGCACCAGCCTTATGGAGGAGTGGTTCCGGAACTCGCTTCGCGCGAGCACTTGCGCGCTATCGTCCCTGTGGTGCGGGCAGCTCTGGCCGAAGCGGGACAGACTTATCAGTCCGTCGATGCCATCGCGGTCACACAAGGCCCGGGATTGGCGGGCGCGCTGCTAGTCGGCATCAGCTTCGCCAAGGCACTGGCCTTCGCGCTGGAGAAGCCGCTGATCGCCGTTAACCATCTCGAGGGACACATTCATGCCGTCTTGCTGGAGCAGCGGCAAAGAGAAAATGGCGATCTGCATTTTCCGGTGCTCGCTTTGGTTGTCTCCGGAGGCCACACGCATCTTTATCTTGCGCAAGTGCGGGAAAATCTTTGGACCTACCGGAACATCGGTCACACGCGCGACGATGCCGCCGGAGAAGCATTCGATAAAGTGGCAAAGCTTCTCGCACTCGGCTATCCCGGAGGACCGATCATCGACCGGCTCGCGCCGCATGGCGATCCGCACGCGGTCAAGTTCCAGACTTCGCAGATCAAGCATCGCGACCGCCGCGATCGCAAACCAGACAATCAGGCGCAAGCTCCGCCAGAAGACGAGGGGCCGAACTTCGGTCCGGATTTCGATTTTTCCTACAGCGGAATCAAGACGGCGGTGTTGCGATATGTAGAGACGCAGAACCTGAAGCCTGCGATCGAAGCACGGCGGCAGGCGCTCGCGGGCATCGGGATTGGGAAAGACACTCCCACCCTCGAAGATATTCTAAGGCTCTGCGACCACGAAACTCTCGATCTGGTGGCTTCTTTCCAGCGCTCGATGGTCAACGATCTGGTCGCGAAGACGCTGGCAGCGGCGCGCGAGTATGACGTCCAGACTCTGTTCGTAAGCGGAGGCGTTGCCGCTAACCTGGAATTGCGGACCACATTTGAGCGCGAAGCGGGCATGCAAGGACTTCCCGTCTTTTTCCCTTCGCGGACGCTTTCCACGGACAATGCCGCCATGATCGCAGCCGCGGCCTTCCCGAAATTTCTGCGGCGGGAATTTGTGGCAATGGATTTTTCGGCCGAGGCGGGGATGGCGCTGCGCTGACAGGCCGTGGAATGACTGCCTGCCTCCCTGGTATCGAATTGAAACATTTCCCAGCTACAATGGTTCGCGTGAAACCGACGATCTACGTAGTGGAAGACGATCCGGATATTTCCCGCCTGGTTCGCCATCATCTGGAAGCGGCCAGCTTCAACGTGCGGCTCTATTCGACCGGTAATCTGGTTGTGGTCGATGCCGAACGGCAGCGTCCGGCGCTGTTTCTGCTCGACATCATGGTGCCTGGAAAAGACGGTCTGGAGCTTTGCCGGCAGATTCGGCAGTCGGTGTCTCTGGCATCGGTGCCGGTGATTTTCCTGACCGCCAAGAGCGGGGAGGCGGACCGCGTTCTGGGGTTGGAGTTGGGCGCCGACGATTACATCCCGAAGCCGTTCAGCCCGCGCGAACTGGTGGCTCGTGTCAAAGCGGTACTGCGCCGTTTTGAGCGGCCGCTGCCGCCGTTGCCAACCAAGATTGACGAAGTCCACATCGACCCGGGCGCGATGACGTTGACGGTTCGCGGGAAACAGGTGCCGACCACAGCTACTGAATTCCGATTGCTCGACCACTTCATGCGGCATGCAGGACGTGTTTTCACTCGCGACCAGTTGCTCGACTCGGTCTGGCGCGATACGGCCTACGTGACGCCGCGCTCGGTGGACGTCTATGTGCGGCGCATCCGTGAAAAGATTGAGCCCGACCCGGAGAAGCCGCGTTACTTGAAGACGGTCCGCGGGGCCGGTTACCGCTTTGAGGTCGCGCGTTGAGAAGTCGCATCTTCGTTAAATTGATGTTTGTTTTTCTGCTGGTGATCGGCGTAACCGCAATCACATTGCAGTTGACCGTGCACAGGGTCTGGGAACGTACCCTGCGCGAGCAGATTGAGCGTAATCTCCAACAGAAAACATTGATGTTCGCCTATCGCGTGGAGGCGGACCGGCAACATTCATTGTCGGACATCGCAGCCCAGGAGGGCCAGGCAGCGGGGGCCCGCGCCACGGTTATCGATCCCACGGGCAAGGTGCTGGCCGATTCGGAGACCGATCCCAGCACGATGGAGAACCAGTCGAATCGGCGGGAGTTTGTTTCCGCCCTGGGCGGTAAACTTGGCGTGGATGAACGCAACAGTCAGGCTCTTGGCGTCCCTTTCTTATTTGTTGCGGCGCCGGTTTCCGGAGGCGCAGTGCGGCTGGCGTATCCATTTCCCGAGATGGAAATCACGGATCGTCCGCTGGCCGCGGCCCTGTTCTGGGGATCGTTGGGCGGTTTCGTTTTCGCCATGCTAGTGGCGGCGGCCGCCGCCCAATATCTTGGCCGGCGTCTGCAGCGAATCGTGGTTTTTGCCGAGCGCGTGGCCGCTGGGGATCTGACCGCCAGAATCGCATCCTCTTCGACGGACGAGATCGGGCAGGTGGCGGCGGCGCTCGATAAAACGACGCGAGGCGTGGAAGAGAGTTACGCGCGCGTTCAAACCAGCCAGCGCGAGCTGGAGACTCTGCTCAACAGCATGCAGGACGCGGTCATTGCGGTCGATATCGACGGACGCGTGCAGTGGGCCAACCGGGGCATGGACCGCCTGCTGCTGCGTGCTCCCCGTCTGAATGCGCCTTTGATCGACAGCGTCCGCGACCCCGACTTTCTGGCCGCGATCCAGGAAGCGGCGCGCGATCAGGTCGTCACTTCGGCGCGCTCGAACACCATTGCTTCCGGCCGCATCTTTGATGTCACTGCGGCGCCTATGCCCGGAGGCGGCGCGGTTGCCGTGCTCCGCGATCTTACCGAGACCGAGCGCATGGAGAAGAGCCGGCGCGATTTCATTGCCAACGTTTCCCACGAACTGCGCACGCCGCTGACTTCCATCCAGGGATACACCGAGACGCTGCTCGATAGTCCTTTAGCCGACAATCATGTGCGCGACTTCCTGGAAATCATCCGCAAGAACGCGGCCCGCATGTCCCGTCTGACGGAGGACCTGCTGACTCTGACTCGCGTCGAATCGGGCGAGCATAGGTTCGACATGCAGTGGGTCGGCGCCGAAGAACTGCTGCAGGATGCTCTGGAAAGTTTCCGCGAGGTGGCGCGTTCGTACGGTGCCGAACTGGTGATCGAGAACGCAGTTCCCTCCGCCAATGTAAATGCGGATCGCGAAGCCATCCACCAGATATTCTCCAACCTGATTGAGAATGCGCTGAAGTACGCGGCTTCGGGAAAGAAAGTCGTTCTCGGAGCCCGCGCGGCAGGGAGCGGCGTCGAATTCTACGTCAGGGACTTCGGACCCGGCATTTCTTCCGAGCATCTGCCCCGTCTTTTCGAGCGTTTCTACCGCGTCGATAAAGCCCGATCGCGGGAATCCGGCGGTACCGGGCTGGGACTCGCCATTGCCAAGCACATTGTGTTCGCGCACCAAGGAACGATTCGCGCTGAGAGCGAGCTTAACCACGGCTCGACGTTTTTGTTTACCTTGACCGCTGCCGATCCAGGTACAGTGTAGATCTTGGTGGTTCGGCCCTCGCGACGTGGTCCGTAACCCGGCCACGAACGGGTTATTTCCCAATGACAAACCGGCTTTCGACAGGGTGCGTACTGGCCCTCATCCGGGCCAGGATTCTGGTACTATGACGGTTCGGCGAGGTGGCCATGCCAGAATACGTGATTGAGCGGGAAATCCCGGGTGCGGGTAATTTATCGGATGCACAGTTGAAGGAAATCGCCCAAAAATCTGTCGGCGTGCTGAAGAACATGGGACCGGAAATCAAGTGGCTGCACAGCTACGTCACTGGCGATAAGGTTTATTGCGTGTACCTCGCGCCGGACGAGGAAATGGTCCGGGAACATGCGCGCCGCGGAGGTTTTCCGGCGAATCGCGTCTCGGCAGTGCGGCGCATGATTGATCCCGGCACCGCAAGCTGACTTAAGCTGGGTTTCCAGTCCGACGGCTTGACTCGGCGTCGCAATTCAGCGCTTCTTGTAACGCCTGTTGGACCGGCATCGCCCAGCCTTCCATCCACGCGGTCAGGCCTGGGGCATTGCCAAGCGCCCGGCGCGCAAATTCCAGCGCCTTCTCAAGCTTGACTTGCTCGGTGGCTGTGAGCGGCGCGCCCAACCGTTGCCGAAGTGCGGCGGCCGCGCCTGCGAGGTGCAGCGAGTGCTCGGCATTAGATTGCGCCGCGGCACTCACCGCCAGACATTCGAGCACCCGCGCGATGCCGCGTTGGTGACCCAGTTCCTGGAACATCTTGAGACTTTCGCCGTAAAGACGGCGTGCCTCGGTGTTGTTGCCCTGGTCGCAACTCAGACTTGCTAAATCGGAGAGCGTGCTGGCAATTCCCCAGGCATCCCGCAGTTGACGAAACGCCGCCAGACTCTGCTCGCAGAATGAGCGCGCGGCCACGAGGTCCGCTCTTTCACGAGCGACATCGGCCTGATAATTCATCGTCCAAGCGGCGCCGGCCACGTCTCCGGCCTTCTGGAACATTGCCAGACACTCGTCATAAAGAGAGGAGGCGCGCGCATATTCTCCCTGCGACTTCATCACGCTGGCGAGATTACTGAGGGCGCGGGCGATATCGGCGGAATCGCCGATGTCTCTCCAGATCGCGACACAGCGCTCGAAGAGTATGGATGCAATGGGGAGGTCGCCACGATCGCGGGCATTGACGGCCAACGCGTTCAATGCGACGGCAACGCCGCGGTTATCATGCTGTTCGACGCAGGTCTCGAGACTTTCTTCGCCCAGTCCCTTCGCGGAAGCGTAATCGCCCTGCTCGCCGGCCAGAACTGCCGCCGCGAACAGCAGGCGCGCGCGCAGCTTCGGGCGCGCCGCGGCGCCTTCCAACGCGAGCAACCGGGCCATGGCATCGCGGCCTTCCGTTAAATGTTCCCGCGTTTCCCAGAAGCGAAACAGGGCGGCCCCGAGGCGCAGGCCCCATTCGGCATCACCGGTTTTGATCAGATAATCGAGTGCCATGCGGAAGTTGTCATGCTCCACATCAAAACGGTCGAGCCACTCGGGCTGAGAGACCTCGTCCTTGGCGCCTTCTTCGGCAAGCACCAGGTAATAAGCGGCGTGGGCCCGGCGAGTCGCCGGTTCATCGTCGCTTTCGCCGAGGCGTTCGAGGGCGTACTCGCGGATGGTAGAGAGCATCAGGAAGCGCGTCTCTGCATCGACCCTCTCCACGTGCTGCACCAAACTTTTATCCACCATGGAGGCCATGGCGTCGAGCACGTCAATTCCCAGATCGCCCTTGGTGTCGCACACCGCCTCCACGCCTTCCAGCGTACAGCCGCCGGTAAAAACAGAAAGTCTTCGAAAGAGAGTTTGTTCAGCGGGATTGAGGAGACCGTAGCTCCAGTCTACGGTGCTGCGTAGAGTTTGTTGACGGGTGGGCAAATCGCGCGCGCCTCCGGTCAACAGGTTCAGACGGCTTTCGAGGCGTGCCAGCATGGCGGAGGGCGAAAGCAGCTTGATGCGCGCTGCCGCAAGTTCGATGGCCAGAGGGAGGCCGTCAAGGCGAGCGCAGACGGTCGCCACCGCCGCTGCGTTTGCCGCCGTCAGCGCAAAGTCGCGGTTCACAGCCTTAGCGCGTTCCACAAAAAGGGCGACCGCTGGAAGACGCGAAAGCGCCTCCAGAGGCGGAACCGACTTGGGATTGGGCAGGCCGAGCGGTGGCACGGGAAACTCATGTTCGCCGTAGATGTGAAGCGGCGCCTGGCTGGTGACGACGACTTTGAGTTTCGAGCCGGAAGTAAGCAGTTGCGCTACAAATGGCGCGGCAGAGACGAGGTGCTCGAAGTTGTCGAGCAGGAGAAGCATGGGCTGGTTCAGTTCGCCCAAATACGTTTTCAAACTTTCCTCGGGGGAATGTTTGCCGGCTTCACGCACTCCCACCGCCTGCGCGATGGCAGAAGCGATCAAACTACCGTCGCTGACGCCCGACAGAGCGACGAAACAAACCCCGCCGGGAAACTGGCCGGCGATTTCGCCTGCCACCCGCAAGGCGAGCCGCGTTTTCCCGATGCCACCCGGACCGGTAAGGGTCACGAGCTGCACGTCCGCGCGGCTCAAGAGCTGGTTTAGAGCATCCTCTTCGTGTTCGCGTCCGATGAATGCGGTACGCTGCACCGGCAGGTTGTTCGGACGAGGCTCCGAGTGCGGCATGGGCGCATCTGCAAGACGATCGCGTACCGCGCACAGGTCCCGAGCCAAATCTCGCGTAGAGGCGTAGCGCTGCGTCGGATCTTTGGCAAGGCAGCGCTCGACAATCCAAAGGAAAGGCGCAGGCGCTTGAAGCGATTTGGAAACGAGCTGCTCCGGTTCATCGCGAAGGATTGCGGCGTTGGTTTCCGCATGGGTCTTTTTCCGGAACGCAGGCGCGCCGGTCACCATTTCGTAGATCACCGAACCGAAAGAAAACTGGTCGGAACGAAAATCGACTTCCTCTCCGGTCATCTGCTCCGGCGACATGTAACCCATCGTGCCCATTACGGTGCCGCGCTCGGTGATAGAAGTGGATGCGTCCGAATCCAAGGCATGCTTGTCGTTAAGCAGCTTCGCCAGACCGAAATCCAGAACCTTGGTTGTGCCGTCGCCGGAAACCATCAGATTCTCCGGCTTCAAATCGCGATGAACGATGCCACTTTGGTGCGCGTTGGCTAGAGCATCGGCAATCTGCGCCGCGATTGCGACCGCTTTGCGAAAGGGAATAGGGCCCGAGGTGAGCAGCGTGCGCACCGTCTCCCCACGCAGCAGTTCCATGGCGATGTAGTGCGTGCCGCGCTCGCACCCCAATTCATAAATCGTAACGATGTTGGGGTGATTCAGTGCGCTCGCCGCCCGCGCTTCCCGCTCAAAGCGCGCTAGATATTCCGGTTCAGATTGGGTGTCAAGGGAGAGGGTCTTAATTGCAACTTCACGGTCGAGGCGAGTGTCTTTGGCGCGATAAACCTTGCCCATACCCCCCGCGCCCAGTTCCTGGAGAATCTGGTAACTGCCGAAGCGCGCACCCGGCGACAGTGTGGATGGCACTGAACCGGTCGTGGACTGAGGATTCATGGACCTCGCTGGCGCAGCCGTCGGCCTGGAAAGCCGGCTGCTCTCCGCTGCGCAATTACGGTGGAATTTCTAAAACACGCTGTGGCGACGGGCTCCGCGGAAGCAAAATTCAATGGGTTTATAATACCCCAGTTCGGAGGAATTCATGGATATTCGATCGCTGCAGCGGCCGTTGAAAGACCGGTACCGGCAAGACCCAGCGAGTTCCCGAATTACGCTGACAGCGCGCGGCAGCCAGACCGACGCGCCGATCGCATGCTCCGTGGACTTGGGGCGGGCGATTTACAAGGCGCAAGCGCATCAGGGCGTTGGCGGGGCAGGGTCGGGCGCCTGCTCCGGAGACCTGCTGCTGGGAGCCTTGGCCGCCTGCGCGCAAATTACTTGCCAGATGGTGGCCGCCGCGATGGGAATTCCCACAGAGGGTATCGATGTCACGGTCGAGGGCGACCTGGACCTGCAGGGAACCCTGGGAATATCGAAAGAGGCGCCTGTCGGATTTGAGAGCATCAGAGTCAATTTTGACGTCCGCGCACCGAAGGCAACCGAGGAACAGTTAAGCGCGTTGCAGGCGAAAACGGAACAGTATTGTGTGGTGATGCAAACCTTGCAGCATCCTCCCAGGATTGAGAACAAATGGAAGCAGTAGTAGGAAGGTTCAAGGCCCGGAAGAAGCGCCGGCCTGACCAGTTTTCGATTTTTCTTTTGACACCGAGAAATTTACCGGGTTGTAACCTGCCTCGCAACCCCGCCAATTATGCTTTTGCTGGGAGTGTGTGTCACACTATGATTGATGTTGTTCGCGCCCACCGAGCGAACCCAGCATCCAGGTGAGTAGGGCAGTTTGCCTATGAGCACAGCTAGCGCAAGAACGTCTCCGCCTGAGCCCTCGCATTCCCTCCTGGTGCGGCGAACGGTTGAAGCCTGCGAACTGGCGCGCCAGGCCGCGGCTATCGCGGCCGAGGGAATTGCTACTGGATCGATGTCCCGCCTTGACGCCATTCGCCAGTGCGAAAAAGAGCTTGATGCCATTGACATGGAAGTGGACTCCGGTGTGACCTCTACCATTACTCGCGTCCCGGAGGCGGAAACCCGGCAACTGCTGGCGTGCATGAAAGTCGTGATTGGACTGGAGCGCATCGGGGACCTGCTCCTAAGTTTCGGCACTAGCGCGCAAGCGGCGGGAGATCACCTCGACTCGCAGGATGCTCGCGACTTGACCCATATGGCGACGGTTCTGGAAAAAATGCTGGCCGATGTCGGCCAGTCTTTCTCTCAAAAGGATGTCAAGAAAGCCATCGACGTGCTTCGCGCCGATGCCGAGATGGACCGCCTGCGCAATCTCATCTTCTTGCGACACATCGAGAATCCGGAGAACGTCGCGCACCACTCCAGCCTGCAGGTTATTTTCATGACGCAGTCCCTCGAACGCGCCGGCGACCACGCCAAGAACCTGGCCGAAGAAGTTTGCCACTTTGTCAGCGGACGCAGCATCCGGCACCTGCTGATGGCGTACGACAAGCCGAAGGAACAGATGTTTATCGAGTGGCTGCGGCACAAAGACGAAAAAGTGCAATAAGAATTTGGTGAGCATTGGCCCGTGCGGCCGGGCGGGGCGCCCGGCTCTCCACTGCAAAGCTTTGCTTGACAGCAGCAAGAATCCAACCCCTCCAGCTCTTGACAGCCGGAGTCTCCGAGGCGAGACTCGGTTCATCTGTTTCCGGTGTGATACTTGCCTATTCTTGATCGTCGGAAAGTGACTTGGACAGCAACTCCATGCATAGATCCGCTGGGCCCGAAGATCGATTCCCGCCATCCAACCCCGAAGACGCGATGACTGAGGGGAACCAGACCTCCGCAGCCGGCGTGGAACGCGATGAATCTCGCGATCATTCTCGCATTCAATCTCGCGATCAGTCTCGCATTCAATCTCCCGATCGGTCTCGCGATCAATCCGCCAATACGAGCCGTATGCTGGGAGAAACGGAACTGGATTCCGCGCTCCAGTTGTTGGTGGAACGCACGCAGTACATCACCGGCGCAACCGGAACTGCCCTTGCCCTGCCGCAGGGTGAGGAGATGGTTTGCCGCGCCAGCGCGGGGTCTTCAGCGCCGGCCGTGGGGGCGCGGCTGCAGGTACGTTCCGGGTTGACCGGGGAAAGCATTTCCCGCCGCCAGTTGCTGCGCTGCGACAATGCGGAAACCGATCCACGCGTGAATCTGGAGGCTTGCCGGGCGCTGGGCATCGCATCCATCGTTGTTTTGCCGCTACTGCGACGTAGCGGCGAGATTCGCGGATTGTTCGAACTGTTCTCCGATCATCCTTACGCTTTCGAGGAGCGCGATCTGATCGCGCTGGAGCGCATGGCCGATCTCACATTGACGGCTCTCGATTTGGCCGAGCAGCGCCCGAACTCAGCACCGGCCCCGGCGCCGGGGCGAGAAACGGACAAGAGGGTCGAATCTCCCGCGACTAGCAGCGCGCGATTGGTTGCCGCGAATCCTCTGCAACCGGACTTCGCCGACTCCACGGTGCTTCCCGCTGGGTTGCCCGCAGATCCTCCGCCCGCGTCTTCTTCCATTCCCGAGGCCATGCTCCGCGCGCAAAAATGCTCTTCCTGTGGATTCCCCGTCTCCGAGGGAAGAACGCTCTGCCTCGATTGTGAGAAGAAAGACAGCGAGAAGACTGACAACGAGAGGGATTTCGAGACCAGGCAGCGCGAGAAATCGCAGAGCCAGATGAAGCGGGACCAGATCGATCATCAAGAGATCGAACGACAAGAAAACGAACAGGGCGAACCGGAGCGGGACTCGTCTGCCTCCGCGGCCGCCCCAGCCGCGCCCATGCCAGAGGAGTCCGTGCCGGCCTTCCTCGCCAACTACGCGAACGCAAAAGAATCATGGCTGACAAACCCCGTCAATCTACTCGCCATCGTCGTTCTGATTCTGGGCATCCTGGTTGCGGTCGTGGTATTTCGATAACCAAGCTTCGATAAACCAGCTCGATCAACACGCTTCGATAACTATCCATGCACCCGTGAGCGCTCTTTTCCTTGACAAAGCGTCGCGGGAACCAATACTCTGCGCTTAATTGTTCGTTCCAACACAAAGGTGCCCACGCATGAAAAATGTGTACGAAGTTCTCCGTCAGAAGGAACTTGAATTGACCAGGCTGGAAAAAGAAGTTGAGGCCCTGCGCGTCGCCGCTCCACTGCTCTCGGAGGAAAAAGAGCAGATGGCGGAAGCGCCCAAGCCGACGTTGACGGCCGCTCCGTCGCAGCAACCGGTCCGGATTCCCCCGGCGGTCGCCGCCCAGGGTGGGACCGCTCCGGCACGCGTGGCTGGATGGGAAGATGCAGCCAAGCGCTGGCCGTAACGCAATCGTAGCTGTAGAGACGGGGCCTGCTCCGCCTGTCAGTGATTTGGAAGAGACATTGTGAAAAGGCCCGGGATCGAAGTTCCTGGGCTTTGTTTGGCTAGGGCGTGACCTCCCGCATCCCTAAAGCGGCGCCCCGATACTAGGCCTTTTTAGTTCTGCGTGAACGCCAGCGCCAACAGCGTCTTCTGCTCGACCTCGTGCGCTTTTGCCGAACCGGTGGCTGGACTTGCGCTCCCCGAACGTTTCACCGAAAACACCGGCCGGTCGTCCGCGATGTGCTTCAAACGCGGCAGCATATAGGAAAGCGCACCCATGTTGGCCGGCTCTTCCTGCACCCACACGATATCTCGCGCCGCGCTATGACGCTCCAGTTCGGCGGCTAGTTCCGCCTCCGGAAATGGATACATCTGCTCCAGGAAGACAACGGCGACGCTTAAGTCTTTGTCTTTGTCGCTGTTCTTGTTCTTGTCGTTGTTCTGGCGCTTCTGCCGTTCCGCGCGCAGTTCGTGTCCGATTTTCCCGGTGCAAAGCAGGATGCGCTTGGCGTCCTGCGCTTCGGTGTCCGGGATCACCGGCAAAAACTTCTGATGCGTCAGATCCTCCAGCGGAGACAAGGCATCGGGGTGGCGCAACATGCTCTTCGGTGTGAATACGATTAGCGGCTTCCGCCACTTGCGCAGCGCCTGCCGTCGCAGCAGATGAAAATACTGCCCCGCATTCGAGGGCTGGCAAATCTGGATGTTGTCGCGCGCCGCCAGTTGCAAAAATCGCTCGATGCGCGCACTGGAATGCTCCGGCCCCTGCCCTTCATAGCCGTGGGGCAGTAGCAGGACGAGTCCCGACAACAGGTTCCACTTGTCCTCGCCCGCACAGACAAACTGGTCGATGACCGCCTGCGCCACGTTTGCAAAATCGCCAAACTGCGCCTCCCAAAGAACCAGCGCTTCGGGATAATCGCGGCTGTATCCATATTCGAACCCCATCACGCCGGCTTCCGAAAGCGTCGAATTGTAAATATCGCAGGCCGCCTGACCGGGCGCAATGTGGCGCAGCGGGACATATTCCGTCTCGTCCTCAATATCGAACAACACTGAGTGCCTTTGATTGAAGGTCCCGCGGCGCGAATCCTGCCCGCTCAAGCGCACTGGAATCCCCGGCTTCTCCAGATCAGGTCTTACCAGACTGGCGAACGCCAACGCCTCGGCCATGCCGTAGTCGACCGGCTTCTTATCCGTGCCCATCTCCTGACGCTGCTCCAGCAACTTCTTCACCTTGGGATGGATGTGGAAACCCTCCGGATACGTGGTCAAACGCTTGGTGAGTTCCTCCAGTTCCTCGCGCACAATACCAGTGGGCTGCTCGTAAGCCGGCTTATAGCGCCCTCCAAAGTAGTCGTCCCAGTAGTTGGGCAGCTCGCGCATCAGCGGCTTTTTGGTGAACTGGGTGGCACTCTTTTGTGCCGCCTCATACTCGCTCTTAACCGTGGCGACGCGCTCGGCGAGATTTTCGACACCGATGTGCTTGGCGTAAATCTGATACAGCGGCGGATGCTCTTTGATCGCCTTGTACATCAGCGGCTGGGTCACCGTCGGATCGTCTACCTCGCTGTGACCATGGCGGCGGTAGCCGATCAGGTCCACGATCACGTCGTTGCCGAATTTGTAGCGGTACTCGGTGGCAATGCGCGCAATCCGCATCACCGCATCCACGTCTTCACCGTTGACGTGAAAAATCGGAATCGCCTGCCGCCGTCCAAGTTGCGCCGAGAAGCGCGAGGAGTGCTCCTCGCGGGCATTGGTCGTAAAGCCGATCAGGTTGTTGACGAGTACGTGAATTGTCCCGCCCACCGTAAAGCCGGACAGGTCGGCAAAATTCATCGTCTCCGCCGTGATGCCTTGCCCCGCGAATGCGGCGTCACCGTGTACGAGCAATGGAAGGTACTTTGCCGTGCCTCCCTTACCGGCGCGGTCTTGCTTGGCGCGAGTGCGTCCCACCGTCACCGGATCGACCGCTTCCAGGTGGCTGGGATTCGACGCCAGGTGGATATGAATTTTCTTTCCGCCCTTCGTCACGTATTCGCCGGTCGCGCCCATGTGGTACTTCACGTCCCCCGACCCCAGTACGCTGCGTGGATCGACATCCTCAAATTCCGCAAACACCTCCGCCGCCGGGCGATTCGCCACGTGGATAACGACATTCAGCCGTCCGCGATGGCTCATGCCCATGACCAGTTCCACCGCGCCGCGCTCGCCGGATACGTCCAGAATCTGATCGACCGCCGGCAACAACGACGTGTTGCCTTCGAGCGAGAAGCGCTTGTTGCCGAGATAACGCTGCTGCAGCGTCTGTTCAAACAGGTCGGCGCGCAACAGCAGGTCCATCGCGCGTTCCCGATCGACGGCAACTGGTTCGGCTTCGATCCGGTCTTGAATCCAGCGCCGCCGCTCGGGATCTGCGATGTGCATGAACTCCACGCCTACGCTTCCGCAATAAATGCGTCGCGCTTCCCGCGCCCACTCATTATCATTGTCGATCTCCAGGTCTGGATGCGGTTGTGGAGGCAGCAGGCCGAGCGGGTTCAGTTCGGCCTCCAGATATCCAAATTGGCGGAACAGGCTAAACACACGTTCCCGCTCGTTGCTTTGATTGATTGCGGAGGCCTTGCCCCCGCTGGTAGTCCGAGTTGTAGTAGGCATATAAGTCTTCTATAGGATAACGGATGATCCGCCCGGAGTGACCGATTCAGCCGGAAGAAATGGAGGTCGTGTGGTGGCGGGGATCTGCCCCGCCGGATGGGGCACAGCCCCGTACCCACCCGGTATATTCTGAACGGCGAGGAATATTTCCACGACTCTTCGTCCCGACGCGACCGAAGCCCGGAACCCCTGTCATTCTCGGATTGTTTGAACTCGGATTGTTTGAATTGGAGGCACCCGCATGGCCAGTGGAGTGATTGATGTGTCCAGCCGCTACTCCGTGCCTGAAACCTTGGCACGGCTCCAGTCGATCCTCAAAGAAAAAGGCATCACCGTCTTTGCTCTCATCGACCACAGCGGCGAGGCCGAGAAGATTGGCCTTAAAATGCGGCCGACGCAGTTGCTGATTTTCGGCAGTCCGAAAGGTGGTACGCCTTTGATGGTCGCCGCGCCCAGGCTGGCCATCGACCTTCCATTGAAAGCCCTGGCGTGGCGGGACGAGCAGGGTCAGGTATGGCTCTCCTACAATTCGCCGGAATACCTGCAGCAGCGGCACGGCTTTCCCGCCGACCTCCTGAAAAACATCGCGGGAATTGCTGCGCTGATTCAGAAGGCTGTGGAATAATAGCGGCCTTGCTAGACTTGCCTGCTCAAGCGCATGCCTGAGAATCCCAACGCCAACCGCGCGCGCGATCACCTGGCCAATGAGCGCACGTTTCTGGCGTGGGTGCGAACCGGCGTTGCGACCATTGTCTTCGGATTCGCCATTGGACGCTTCTCGATCGCATTGCGCGAGTTCATGAGAATGCAGGGATACAACTCCTCCACCCCCGGCCTGACAACCTGGCTGGGCATCATTTCCACTGTCGGCGGAGTGGTACTGATCCTCGCCGGTCTCAGGCGCTACCGGCAGACCAAGGTGCAGCTTGATTCGAACACCTTCGAGCCTGCCGGATTCGTGATCGACCTCGTATCGTACTTGCTTGGCCTTTTCGGACTAGTGCTGGCGGGCTATCTCGCCTACATCGCGATATTTAACAAGTAATCGTCTTTCGTCTTAACGATACGCGTCGATCCCGTGGACTTTCTGGCAGATGGGATGTCTAGCAGGTGACTCATGGCGAATGAAGCGGAAAAAGAAATTGCAGGCCGTGCCGCCGCCAAGCTGGTGAATGATGGCGAGATCGTCGGACTAGGCACGGGCTCAACCGCCTACTTCACGATCCTCGCTCTCGGCGAGCGTGTGAAAGCGGGACTGAGAATTATCGGGATCCCAACTTCGGTGCAGACGGCTGAATTGGCGCGCGCCATCGGCATTCCGCTGACTACGCTGGACGAGCATCCTGAAATCGACATCACCATCGACGGGGCCGATGAAGTCGACCCCAGGCTGAATCTGATCAAAGGCGGCGGCGGCGCGTTGCTGCGGGAGAAGGTCGTCGCGTCCGCGTCCAAAAAGATGGTCGTGGTTGCGGACTCTGCAAAGGTCGTTCCCATGCTCGGCAAATTTCCGCTGCCGGTCGAGGTCATTACGTTTGCGCGCGCCGTGGTCGAGAAGAAGATCGCGGCGCTCGGCGGCTCGCCTAAATTGCGCACCAAGCCCGACGGTGGTCCGTTTGTCACCGATAATGCCAATCAGATTCTCGACTGCAGCTTTGGAAAGATTGCGGATCCGCCGGCGCTGGCGCTTGCTTTGAGCAACATTCCCGGCATCGTCGAACACGGCCTGTTCATAGGGCTGGCGAGTTTGGCATTGGTAGGACGGGGAGACCGCGTGGAAGAATTGCTGCCCTAGCCGGCAACCGTCTAGCTGCGCCCGACTGGACAGACAGCCGGGGCGGCCTGTCCCTATGTGAGAAGCGCCGTCGTACACCTCACGCCACTATTTCCCGCAACGCCTTCAGCAGCCTCTCCACTTCCTCCATCGTGTTGTAGTGCACCAGCCCGATGCGCAGAAATCCTCCCAGGCGCTCGACATCCAACTGTTCGGTCAGGTTCAGCGCATAGTAGTTTCCATCCCACGTGAAGAAGCCGCGCTCACCGAGTTTCGTTGCCAGTTCCAGCGGCGAGTGCCCTTCGATGCGGACTGCGAACGTGGCGCAGCGATTCTCAAAGTGCCGAGGGTCGGTGATGCCGTACAGCTTCAATCCGGGGATTGCCAGCAAGCCAGCGATCATCTTCTCCATCATTCGTCGCTCGTGCTGATGAATCGCTGTGTGCGCGGCGAGGATCGCGCCGCGCCGTGTCGTAACCGTAGGCTCCGCTCGTCGGCCCAACGCTTCCCAGTAATCCACGCAAGCTTTGATTCCGGCGATGCACTCGTGGTTCAGCGTGCCCCATTCCCAGCAGTTGGGAATGTTGTCGGTGTTGGGACGGACTTTATACGGACGCAGCTTCTTCAGGTGCTCGCGCTTGCCGTAGAGAACGCCCATGTGCGGACCGAAGAATTTGTAAGTCGAGCAGACCAGAAAATCGCAGTCGAGCGCACGCACATCAATCGGCCCGTGTGGAGCGTAGTGGACGGCGTCGATGTAACTGAGCGCTCCCGCTTGCCGCGCCAGGCGGAGGACTTCGGCGACGTTGTTGATCGTCCCCACCGCGTTTGACGCATATCCAACGGCCACCAGCCGCGTGCGCTTGCCAATCTTTTCTGCCAGATCGCGCATGTCGAGCGTGCAATCGCTTTGGTTGAACTTTACCGCGCGGATGATCACGCCTTTTTCTTCCAGCGCCTTCCAGGGTGAGAAATTTGCATCGTGGTCGAGCAGGGTGAGCACGATTTCGTCACCGGGCACGAGTTCGCGCCCGAGCACGCGGCTCATCGCGTAAGTTAGAGTTGTCATGTTCGGGCCGAAGACGATTTCATCCGTATCGCAATTCAGGAAGTCGCCCATCGCCGATCGCGCTTCCGCGATCATGCGGTCGGTGTCGCGGCTGGTATGGTAAGCGCCGCCGGTGTTGGCGTTGTTGCAGACCAGATAATCCGCGATGGCGTCAATCACCCGCCGCGGCACCTGCGTGCCACCCGGGCCGTCCAGAAAAACCGCCGGGCATCTCTTGGAATGCGCGTCGATGGTTTGGGCAAGGGCGGGGAATTGCGCGCGAATCCAGGCAAGGTCGAGCACAGTGGATGAAGAGATCCGTTCGGCGATTGGCATAGCGGACATTCTAATGCGGCAGTGGAAGTCCTAACCACGGAGAACACAGGGGAACGCAAAAGAAAGCTTCTTTTTGCCTTTGTCGCTGGAACCCTTTGGCACCCTTGTGAGTCAAGCGTTCTCTTCATTGCCCTGGAGGCAATGTTCCGGAAAATATGCAGGGAGGCTTATTTTTTCGCCGCCGCGTTTCCGCGGATGACCAACTAAGGATAGAATCGTCTAAGACAACACCTCTAAGAACGTGGTGATGGCATGGTGAGTGTAGCGGCAAATCGGGGCGTATTTGTCAGAGCCGTCTGCATGCTCTGCGTCGCCCTCGTGTGCGTGATGGGAACGGTGCAAGCCACCCACTCGCATCCCGAGAACTCCACCACCTCCCATCACACCTGTACGATTTGTGCGACGGCTCACGTCGGGCTCAATACTCAGACGGTCGCGTCCGTGCCTGTTTTGGCTACCGCGGCGCTTGCGATTTCGGTTTCAGAAACTTCTTCGATTTTCCGTCCCGCCGTCACCCAGTTCATTCGTCCTCCACCTGCGCTCTGATTCCGCGCCCAATTCAATAAGTATCCCCAAAGGCTGCGAGCTTCGATCAGCGATCGGACTTGCCTCAGAACCATTTATTGGAGGAATCATGAGTTTGCTTCATAAGAGCTCTCTGGCTATGGCCGTTGTCGTGGTGTTGAGTGTTGGGATTGCGAATGCGCAATCAGGCGGAAGTTCAATCAGCGGCACCGTGCTGGATCCCTCGGCCGCGGTGGTAGCGAATGCAAATGTTGAGATTCACAACGCGGTCAGCGGCTATGATCGAACGGCTACCACAGACAGTAAGGGAAATTTCAGTTTCCCGAATGTGCCGTTTAATCCGTACCACATGACGGTGACGGCAGCGGGATTTGCTCAAAATGCGCAGGATGTGGAGATCCGCTCGGCACTGGGCGTGAATGTGAAGGTCAGTTTAACGGTGGCCAGCAGCTCCGACACGGTTACGGTCGAAGCCGGGGCCGATTTGGTGGAGAACGATCCGATCGGCCACACCGACGTGGATCGGGGATTGTTCGACAAAATTCCCCTGGAAAGCCAGTCTTCATCCGTGAGCTCACTGGTCACGCTTGCGGCACCGGGAGTGGCTGCGGATTCGAACGGCCTGTTTCACGGACTGGGCGATCACGCGTCGAACTCGTTCTCGGTCGACAACCAGCCGATCACCGATCAGCAAAGCAAGATTTTTTCGAACCAGATTCCGGTGGATTCGATCCAGTCGCTGGAGGTGATTCCCGGCGCCCCGCCGGCTGAATACGGAGGCAAGACGAGCCTGGTGATTGTCGCGACGACACGGTCGGGCCAGGGTGTCACGACGCCGCATGGCAGCGTGAACGCTTCGTACGGTTCGTTCGGCTCTTCTAACGTGGGCGTTGACTTGGCTTACGGAGGTAAAATGTGGGGAAACTTTATTTCTGTAAACGGGCTGAATAGCGGCCGGTTCCTGGATCCGCCGGAGTTTGTCGTGATGCACGACAAGGGTAACGAAGAAAACGTATTCGACCGTATCGACTACCAACTGTCAACTGCCGACTCGATTCATCTGAACCTGGGTTTTTCGCGGTCGTGGTTCCAGACGCCGAACAGTTTTGACGGCCAAAATGCAACGCTGTGGAATGGAGTGGTAGTCGCAAATGGGGGTCTGGATCCGAACGGCAACGTTGTCGAACCCACCGACCAACGCGCCCTGATTAAGAGCTTCAACATCGCGCCGACCTGGACGCGAGTAATCAGTCCGACCACCGTCTTTAGTCTCGGCGGCTGGGTGCGGCGAGACGCCTTCAACTACTATCCCAGCAAGGACCCATTCGCGGATCTTGGCCCCTCCAATCTGCAACAGGAGACCATCTCACAGTATCGGACGCTAGCCAATACCGGGCTCCGCTCCGATCTTTCCTATGTGAAGGGCATCAACAACGTTAAGCTGGGCGCCACATATCAGCAGACATTTCTCACCGAGCACTTCAATTTGGGAATCGTGGATCCGACACTCAACGCCCCGTGCCTGGATGCAAACGGCGTCCCGGTATTTGTCGGCAACCCTGGGCTCAACGACACCACGCAGTGCGGGACCGCGACGACGACCAACCAGACTCTATATCCAGCGCCGTTTACTGCGAACGGCAACTTCAACTCGTTGCTGGGCTGCTACGACCTGACTAGGCCGACTCCGTCCTCCAACGATGGCTGTGCCGGTGTGAGCACTACCTTGTATCCATTTCGCGGCCATACGGATGTGAAGGAGCTTGCCATCTACCTGCAGGATGCGATCTCCAGGGGAAACTGGTCCTTCAACCTGGGCCTGCGCGGTGATTTTTACAACGGCCTGGTAACCGCTCGTCAAGCCGAACCCCGTCTCGGAGTTGCCTACAACATTAAGCGGACTAACACGGTACTGCGCGTTTCCTATGCGCGAACCTTGGAGAGTCCATTCAATGAAAATCTGGTGCTTTCAAGCAGCGGATGCCAGTTCACTGTCATCGCTGCTCTTATCCCGTGCGTAAATGCACCACTTGACCCCGGCTATCGCAATGACTTCCACGCGGGCTTGCAGCAGGCGCTCGGCCGCTATGCCGTCGTGAGCGGGGATTACATATGGAAGTACACCCACACCGGGTACGATTTCAGCACACTGGCTGCGACTCCAATCTTCTTTCCGATTGGATGGCACAATTCCAAGATCCCGGGATACGCGATTCGAGTGAGTGTGCCGGAATTCCACGGATTTTCCGCGCTGGTAGTGATGTCGAGCGTCGCCGCACGCTTCTTCCCACCGCAGACCAGTGGTCTGGGCGTCACGGTGGGGCAGAGTGGAACCCCCTTCCGCATTGACCACGACGAAAAGTTCAATCAGACGACTCATCTGCAATATCAGCCTTGGAAAGCCGGACCATGGTTGGGCTTTAACTGGCGGTATGATAGCGGATTGGTGGCTGGCGCGGCGCCTTGCTACGGTGGCAATTGCGCACAGACGACCACGCTAGGCGGGCAACCGGCCATCAACATGACGGATGCGTTTGGAACCCCCCTGACGGCCGACCAGGAGTTCGAAGCGGGGTTCTTTTGCGGATCTCAGCATGCCACCCCGACTGTGGCTCTGCCGTCCGTCTGCCCGGCATCGCAGTTCGGATCCAATTTTATTAAGGTCCCAGCTCCTAACACGGAGAACGACGACCACAATCCACCGCGCATCGCGCCGCGCAACCTGTTTGATGTTGCACTCGGCGACGAAAACCTGTTCAAGGGCGACCACTACAAATGGAGTCTTACGCTTACCGCCGTCAACATAGCCGACAAAACGGCACTCTATAACTTTCTCTCGACCTTCAGCGGGACGCACTATGTGACGCCGCGCGCGCTGACGGCTCAGATTGGGTTCCACTTCTAGCAGACGCTCTTCCTTGACGAGGGCGGTACGGATCGAAACGTACTGCCCTATTTCTTGCGCTTTGAGTTCAAATCTGGTGGACTTCGACTCGAATATTTAGATACCATACCAGGTATGGTATAGTATTGGAACGCTGGATCTAGAAACAATGAGTCACACCATCAAGGATAAACAGAAGCTAATCCTAAGAGCCAAACGCATTCAAGGGCAGGTACAGGCCCTTGTGCGAGCGCTCACCGAAGAACGCGACTGCTCCGAGGTTCTGCAAGTGATGAGCGCCGCCAGAGGAGCTATGAACAGCCTGATGGCGGAACTACTGGAAGGTCACATCCGCAGCCACGTTCTGAATGGTAAACAGAAGCCCACCTCGCAACAGGTGGTGGCCGCTGATGAAGTCATCGACATGGTGAAGTCCTACTTGAAATGATCGGCTCCCGCGTCACGGAAGGGACACCTGCATGAGCGCTCCGCATTTGACCGAACAAAACCCTGCAAACGGCCCTCAGCTTCACGAGAACTCGAACTCTCGAGAGATAAAACAGCCCAAGACTTCGGAACATTCCGAGCATGAGCGCGGATTGGACTGGGTTGAGCTCGTCCGCATTGCTTTTGTGGCTTTGGCTGCGGTTGCGGTCTGGTTTCGGCTTTGGGAGCCGTTTCCGCACATCAGTGCGATTGGCATCGCCGCTACCCTGATCGGCGGCTACCCCATTTTCAAGGAAGCTTTCGAGAACATCGTCGAACGAAAGATGACGATGGAACTCTCGATGACCATCGCTCTTCTCTCTGCGCTGGCCATCGGGGAGTTCTTCACCGCTCTGGTGATCACGGGTTTCGTCCTTGCCGCTGAAGTTTTGGAGGGTCTCACCGTTGGGCAAGGTCGGCGCGCTATCCAGGATCTTCTGGATTTTCTTCCAAGAACCGTCACCGTCCGGCGTGGTGGTGATGTGCTGGAAATATCGTCCGACCAGGTTCAAGCCGGTGACACCGTCATTGTGAAGCCGGGCGGGCGTATTCCGGTGGACGGTGTCGTCCTTGGCGGACGTTCGTTTGTGGAACAGGCGGCGATTACAGGCGAGGCCATGCCCGTAGAGAAGACGCAGGGAGACGCGGTCTACGCAGGAACTATCAACCAATCGGGAGCTTTGGAAATCGACGCTCAGAAACTGGGACGCGACACTACGTTTGGCAAGATTATTGAAGCCGTCGAACGGGCTGAGAAGTCGCGCGCCCCGATTCAGAAGACCGCCGATCGCCTGGCAGGCTACCTGGTGTACTTCGCCCTGGGGGCGGCGGTTCTGACCTTCATTATTACTCGCAATGTCCGGTCAACCATCTCGGTCGTGATCGTGGCCGGAGCGTGTGGCATTGCAGCGGGAACTCCGCTCGCGATTCTTGGCGCGATTGGCCGGGCCGCGCGTCAGGGCGCAATCGTAAAAGGCGGTCTCTATCTGGAAGCGTTGGCTGCGGTGGATACTGTCTTATTGGACAAGACCGGCACGCTCACCTTCGGGACGCCTCAGATTAGGGAAGTCGTCTCTGCCAATGGTTTCACGGAGCGCCAGATCGTGGCGGCTGCCAGCATCGCCGAGCGCAAGTCTGAACACCCCTTGGCCAGGGCGGTTGTTGCGCGGGCCACGGAGCTGGCCATTCCTCTCGCGGATCCAGATGAATTCTCCTACACGCCGGGAAAAGGGGTCCGAGTGACCTACCGAGGCGAGGAAATCCTCGTCGGCAGCCGGGCCCTCATGACGCAACACGGTATGACGAACACTCCGCCCGTCAATGGCAACGGCAACGACGGAGCCTCAGAGGTCTACGTCGCCCGTGGTGGTCAGCTTCTTGGGAGCATCCGCATTGCTGATGTTCTGCGCCCGGAAGCCAAGAATGCAGTGGCTGCGATGGGGCAGATGGGTTTGAAGACCGTCCTCCTCAGTGGAGACTCGCAGAGTGTGACTTTGTCTGTGGGTCGCGATCTCGGGGTCGACGAAGCGGTCGGAGAGCTCCTACCCGAGCAGAAGGCGAAGTGGGTCAGCGATCTGCGCGGCAAGGGTCGTAGAGTCGCGATGATTGGGGACGGCATCAACGACGCTCCCGCTCTGGTGGAAGCCGACGTTGGAATTGCCATGGGCTCGGGAACTGACGTGGCCAGGGAGAGCGCGGACGTGATCTTGATCGGAAGCGATCTGTCCAAATTTGTCGAAACGGTGCGGCTTGCGCGACGCTGCCGCGGGATCATCATGCAGAATTTCGTTGGCACGCTGGTCGTGGACAGCATAGGAGTTGGCATGGCAGCGGGTGGCTTGCTGAATCCCCTACTCGCGGCCTTCATCCACGTTTCTTCGGAATTGGCCTTCATTTTAAACTCCACGAGATTATTGCCGCGCATTTCTGAAATTGGGCAATAAGTTCTGCATAATGCTCCAAAAGAGTTCCTGTTATTTAATTGCAGACGGTCACGCCGACGGTTCGCACATGCCCTTACCTCCGCCCTACAAACTCGACCACGCCCCGATCGCGCACCGGTCGCTCCTGGTGGTGGAGAACATGCAGCTCCGGAATAAGCGACGGCAGCTCATTCCTCTGCAAAGGAACGGGAGCAGCGTCCGTTAGCTGCCCGCCCGTAACCCACCGCAGGCTCATCTTGCAAATGAGCAGACCGCCCGGTTTCAATGCGGAAACAATCTTGGGGAAAAGACTACGGTCCAGGTGATAGAAGAGCACGATCAGGTCAAATCGCGCAGGCTCAAATTTGTACTCGGAGGCGTCTCCTACAAGGACTTCGAGTTTGAGATTCGGATTAAGTGCGGCCTGACTGAGCTTTCCAACGGCCACATCGGAAAGGTCCACCAAGGTGACCTGCCAGCTCCGGCTGGCCAGCCACAGCGCATGTCTCCCCACTCCGCCCGCCAAATCCAACGCCACTCCTGCCGTCGGGAACGATGGTTTTACGAACCTCTCACAGGCGGAAATAAAGAAGGGATCTGGCTCTGTCAGGGAAGGCAATCCTTGCTCGTACTTGAGATCCCAACGCGCTTTTTGTTCTTCGCTGCTCATGCTGCCAGTTCGCTCGGACGATGGCGTCCCTACTGCAGCTTCGCGTATTCCGCCTTCGCTTCGTGGAGGAGCGGGACGTCGGGGTCGGCGTCTTTCCAAGCGGCGAGAAAGTCTTGATAGGCGATGCGGGCCTTGGGAATGTCGCCTTGCTTCTGAAACAACCGTCCCAACTCGAGTTGAGCGAGAACAAACACCAGGTCGGGATAGTGGTGGGTCTTGAGGTCCACAACCTTCTGCAAGTCCTGCTGCGCTTCGGCGTAACGTCCAGCCTGCTCGTAGGCAATGCCTCGGGCGTAAAAAACGCCGCCGCTGGCGCGAGCGTACAGGGCCGCCGTGTTCAGAAAGTCAAGGGCCCTTGCCGGATCGGCTTTGGCGGAATTCGCCGGCCACAGGGCGACGACCGCGCGAATGATAGGGACGGTCACGTTGATCGAGATGGTATCGTTCGGATGGGTGCGTTGGATCTCGTCGGCCAATGCCAAGGCTTTCTGGTCCTGGCGCAATAGGGCGAGGGTGGTGGCCACATCCCCCATTACTGACAGATTCCGGGACAATTGGAGCGCATCATTGACGCCCCTTTCGGCCTCGGCGCGCTTACCCACCAATGCCTCGGAAACGGTCAGCCCCGCCTCGACGTCGGCTCGGCCTTGCAGATGCAGGCGATCCAACGCATCTTCTTTCTGGCGCGCGAAGTCCCGCGCCTGACGTAATTGCCCGCGCATGGCCGCGAGGTCGGAGCGGAATCCAAGAACGCTTAACTCTACATCGGGGGTCGCGGAGGCGCTCTGCAACTCTTTCTCCATGTCGGCGTTTTTGCCTTCGCACCAGTCCAATATAGCCAGCCCCAAATGGTCGGTGGCAGGGGAAAGCTTGCGCTGAAGCGCGGAGTTGAAGGTGGCGCGTGCTTCGTCAATCCGGTTCAGTCCGGTGTAAGCCAGGGCGACATTCTCATAGCCGCTCAGCATATCGGGTTCGAGTTCCAAGGCGTGCTTCGCGTTCTCCAACGCATTGTCGAATTGTCCGAGCTGGTTGTAGATATTGGCCAGGTTGTTGAAGGGGATAGAATCTCGCGGATATGTCTGGCGGTAGAGTTCGAGCGCGGTAATACCTTTGTCGAACTGGCCACTGTCGCCGTAGTAGTGGGACATGATGTAGAGCTTCTCACGTTCGCTGGCGCGATCGCGCAACTCGAAAGCCTTCTGACGGTTTTGCTCCGACATCTGGGTCTGCCCGAGGTTGGAGTAGACCGCGCCGAGGCGGGCATAAGCCATCGCAAAATTGGGATCAAGCTCAACGGCGTGCTGGTAACTTGGAATCGCTCCCAGTTCATCGCCCACGCTGTGCTTCGCATCGCCCAGGCTCAGCGCCTTCAGTGCATCGAGCGAGGAGGTGGTCGCCTGGGAGAGCGACATATCGTATTTCTGCACCATCGACAACGACTCGCCCAACTGACTGCGCAGCTTGGTGGCAGCCCCATGCAGCGCATTGAGCACATCTTCTTTCCGGTCAGCCTGAACCTGCTCGCGTCCGAGCGAATCGCCGGAAGAAGCGTTGGTGGCTTCCAGAGTGATTACATACTGGCCGCCAACGCTGTCAATGCTGCCGTTGAGCATGGCCTTGATGCCATCGCGTTGGCAGATCTCACGGCCAACATCGGTGGTGATGCGGTCGCCGGGACTCCGGCCCATGAACTGCAAAGTCTGGCGGATCTTCTGTTCGGGGAAGACGTTGAGATATGGAGACTGGCCAAGATCCACAACCAGCGCCTTCTTGAGAGCGCCATCGAAAACCGGGTCGGCAGTAGTGTTTACAAAGTCGGTAATCAGGATCGAATCTTTTTCGGTAAGCGCGTGCCCGCGCTTGAGAAAAACGAAGCCAATGCCGGCAGCGACTAGCGCCACGATAACAGCCGGGATGAGCCACCGGGGAAGCTTGCGCGCCGGCTCGAGCGGTTTACGCACGGACGCGCTGCGAATGGAAGAACTGGACGAAACCGCCGCCATCGTGCCCGATTCCGAGTCTCGTTTAAGGCGCTTCAAATCGGAGCGCACGTCGGCCGCGCTCTGATAACGCAGGTCGCGATCCTTTTCGAGCAGCTTGTTCAGGATTTCTTCAAAATGAGGCGGCAAGTCAGGGTTCAGACGCAGCGGAGATGCCGGCGGCCGATTTAGAATTGCGTCGAAGATCACGGCGGAAGTGTCTCCGTGGAAAGGCAGCGCGCCAGTGGCCATCTCATAGAGCACGGCGCCAAACGAGAACAGGTCGGTGCGTGCGTCGAGGTCCTTGCCACGTGCCTGCTCCGGGGACATGTACGCCACGGTCCCGACGGTCGATCCGGGACTGGTCAGGAACGGTTCGTCCACGGTTGCGGCGGAACTGATGGTCGCGGCAGAGTGAAGAGAAGCCTTGGCGGTGCGCTTGGCCAACCCGAAATCGAGAATTTTGGCCTGGTTGCGGCTGGTCACGAAAATATTGGCGGGTTTGATGTCGCGATGAACGATTCCCTTGGCATGGGCGGCATCGAGCGCGTCGGCGATCTGCGTACCCAGGTTGAGCAAGAGCTCGAGTTCCATGGGCTGGTCGTGAATCCGGCTCTTGAGCGTTTCACCTTCCAGCAACTCCATAGCGATAAAGCGGCGTCCGCCGTCCTCCCCAACCTCGTAGATGGTGCAGATATTCGGGTGGTTCAGAGCGGAAGCGGCGCGAGCTTCGCGCTGGAAACGGTCGAGTGCAAGGGGATCTTTTTCCGTCTCTGGAGGCAGGAATTTGAGGGCGACATGGCGGCCCAGGTTGATGTCTTCGGCCTCATAAACAACTCCCATCCCGCCGCCGCCCAACTGCGAGAGCACACGGTAGTGCGAGACCGTCTGGCCGATCATTCCGTGGAACACTCCAGGGAGAGAGTTACCAATGTTAGGCTGAGGTTTCGGGCAAGTCAAACGCTTGTACTCGTCCAGTAGATGAGTGACACTTTTCATTCCTTTCGTTGGGATGAGATCGGGCGCAGGAATTGCTGCGGGGTTAAGTAGCCGAGGGCCTGATGTGGGCGAATGGTGTTATAGATTTTTTCCCACTGCCGCCGCTCGCGATTGAGTTTTTTCATCTCCAGCGAGCAGAGGGTGACTTGGTAAAATTCCTCGGTATGGGTGCGGTTAGCGCGTTCGACGGCGCCGTTCCCTTTGCGAATTTGCATTCTGACACTCTATGCGAGTGTCCCCAATCATTCTGAACGAAAACAGCGAGGCAGTTCTCCGCTTAAGCATCCAGCTTATAGACCGGGCACTTTTGTGTTTGTACTGCGCATAAGAACACGACGCACAAACGGACTTCCAATCATTTGTCGAGCGAGCGACGATGCGTGTCAGCAAAATGACCACGCTGCAAGCCGGAACCATGAAGAGAGTGTAAGGGCTCCAGGTTCCATCTCAGCGGCACGCTTTGTGTCCTGCTGTAATTTACATGGCCCTTGCGCATCCACTGGCAAGAACAGGGAAAACCGCTTAAGATGTCCGCTCCTTCTCTCCCCGTAGCAAACTGGCACGGGATCCATTGGATACGAGGTTCACGATGATGACAAACGCAAGCCCAACTCAAAATTTGGCCGACCAACTGCCCGCGGCGAAAGGGCTGGCAATAGTTCGTCTCACGATCGGCGCAATGCTTGTGTGGGTCTTCTTCGAAAATCTGGGAAAGGGTCTCTACACTCCAGCGGGCTACGCAGGCCTGATCAACTATTACATAAAGGCGAGTCACTCGCCCGCCGCATGGAAGGCAGTCATGGGTTTGGCGGCGAGTCACGCCGCGATGGCGGCTCCCATGCAGGCGATCACCGAGATCTCTCTCGGGATACTGCTCGTCGTCGGTCTGCTGACGCGTCCAGCCGCCTTTGTAGCGTTCCTGTACCTAGGGAGCCTTTGGGTGTCTGAGTGGGGCACGTCGTGGATTTGGGAGCTGCTGGTTCCGGTGCTCGCATCGCTTGCGCTCGCGGTGGGGCGGGCCGGTCGAGCGTGGGGCGTCGACGCGTTGCTAGCGAGGCGCTGGCCCTCTTCGCCTTGGTGGTGACCCGAGCGTGGTGACTTGAGCGTGATGACTTGAACAAAGATCAAGTACGAGTGTCGGTCGTCATTCCTACGCACAACGAAGCGCAATCCATCGACCGCGTCTTAGCCGATCTGCCTGCCAATATCGTCACTGAGGTCTTGGTCGTGGATAGCAATTCAACCGACGGGACTCCCGATATCGCCTCAAAGATGGGAGCCCGCGTCCTCCACGAACCTCGTCGCGGATACGGTCGCGCCTGTTTGACCGGACTGGCCGGTGCAAGTACCCCTGATATTGTCGTGTTCCTCGACGGCGATTACAGCGATCGACCAAGTGAGCTGCCGCTTCTCCTGACTCCAATCATTGACGGACGTGCCGATATTACCATGGGTTCGCGCCTGGGAAAGCAGAGCATTCCTGGTGCGATGCCTTGGCACGCCGCGTTTGGTAACCGACTGGCGGCTGTCCTGATCAGCCTTTTGTATGGTCTAAGGATCACCGATCTCGGACCGTTCCGCGCCGGGCGAGCAGAAGTCCTTCGCCGGCTGGAGCTCAAAGAGAACACTTACGGCTGGGCGGTTGAAATGATTCTAAAAGGTACGGTCGGGGGATTCCGCATCGTTGAGGTGCCGGTGAGCTATCATCCGCGCATTGGGAAATCAAAGATTAGCGGTACGCTGAGGGGCACAGTCGGAGCGGCGTGGTTCATCATCTTCCTGATAGTGCGCTATTATTTTCGGCATCGAAGGGGCGGAACGCCGCGGCCAGCGTGAGTCTTGGCACAGCCATCTCTAATGGAATCCTCCAGCGAAAATAAAGCACATTCGCCTAACAGGGGCCGCACGCTGGTTGTCATGGCAAAAGCACCCAGACCGGGCATGGTCAAGACCCGTTTAGCTCGGAGCCTTCCAGTTGAAGCCGTCACCGAGCTTTATCGCTGCTTTTTGGACGACACAGTGGCGCTAGCGTGCTCGTTGGGCACAGTGGACGGTGCCATTATGTGCCCAGCTTTGGACGTCGAAGAACTAACACGGTTGGCGCGAGGTATGGCGGGTGTTGTGGCGCAGAAAGGGGAGGGCCTTGCCGCAGGCCTGACCTCGGTGTTTGCACAGTTTGCAGCGCGCAGGCGGCAACAGGTCGTTGCTTTCAACAGCGATAGCCCGCATCTGCCGGCTTCGGTTCTTGGGAGCGCGTTCGAGGCTCTCACCGGGCACGACGTGGTTGTTGGACCGACACATGATGGCGGCTATTATCTTGTGGGGGCGAAGACCGCGCATCCAGGGCTTTTCGATGGCGACGGAATGGGCACTAAGAGCGCGCTTGAGATCCTATTGGCGCGGGCTCACGCACTGCAGCTTTCGGTTGGTTTCACGGATCCCTTCTACGACATCGACGTGGAGGCCGACTTAACTCGCCTTGCCGCGGAACTGCGGCTCGCTCCGGCCAGGGCGCCACGAACGGCGGTTTGGCTGAAACAGTGGGGTCAGGCAGTGGCACAGTTGCGGACGGGCACGGGAGACCTGTGAAGCTCACCCCCTCCCGCAGGCTGTACGGGTTCGGCGCCATCTTGCTTGTAGCGCTGACGATCTGCTCACGCAAACTCAGCAGCATGGGTGAACTGTCCTTCCTTATTCCACTGGGAGTTTCTGGCGTCGCATACCTCTTCGCCGTCCGTGAGTTCTTCTCCACGCCGAGATTCCCGCACCGCGTCATCGTCATCGGGCTCGTGTTGGCTGCTCTGTGGCATCTTCCGTTTCTATTGGCGCCGCCTGGTGCAGATGATGACATTCATCGATATGTTTGGGATGGCCGCGTGCAGCGGCTCGGGTATAACCCTTATATTGTTGTTCCCAGCGACCCTGCGCTCCGCGCGTTGCACACACCCGAAACTCGCACGCTGAACAACCCGGATGTACCGAGCCCATATCCAGCGGGCGCTGAGCTTTTCTTCCGCGCCGTAACCGCGATTCATGAGTCTGTCTTTGCCTTGAAAATAGCATTCGTAGTTTGCGACTTGGCGATCGTTTTCGTTTTGCTCGATATATTGCATCGCAGTGGGCTGGGAGCGCACTGGGTTTTGGCTTATGCCTGGAACCCGCTGCTGGCGATAGAAGTGGCGGGCTGCGGTCACATCGATATTGTCGGCGTGATGCTGCTGTTGCTGTCTTTCGCCGCGCTAGAACGGCGCTGGCGTACGGTTGCGGCACTGGCATTCGGGCTGGCTGTCGCAGTGAAATTTCTCCCGATCGTACTGCTGCCACTCTACTGGAGGCGGGTTCGTATGCGCGACGCCGCGCTCGCGGCAGCCGTGGTCGGACTCCTATACGTACCATTTCTTGACCACGGGCGGATTCCGATCGGTTCGCTCGGCACTTACGTGCAGAGTTTCCGCTTCAATGATCCGGTATTTGCAACGCTCGAGCGAGTGGCGGCTCCGCAGCTTGCAGTTGGGCTGGCAGTGCTCGTCGGCTTTCTTACTGCAATCTGGCTGAGAATCAAGGCCGAGGCATGGTCTTCGGACGCATTTGCTTGGCCGATGGCAGCATCGCTTCTATGTGCACCGGTTGTATATCCATGGTACCTTCTCTGGCTGCTGCCGTTCGTGCGGTCGGCCTCGACGGTGCCGATCATCATCTGGACAGTGAGCATCATTCCGACTTACTACGTGTGGCATTTGCGCACGCTTGGTCGTCCGTGGTTGGTTCCTGGCTGGATTATGCTGCTGGAATACGGATGCGTCGCGATGGCCGCTGCAATTATCCTGTTGCGCCGAATCACTCGACCGGCTCCGCCACAGTGCTCAACCGACTAGCTGCGTTCGGTGTGGATGCGCAACCAAAAGTTTGCTAACATTCCTCTCCGCATATTGAAGGCCCTGCCCGTCATCACTACATCCATGTTCAATTCACCAAGGAGGGACGTTCATGAAGAATTTAAGCCGACTCGATGTGATCCGCCGTTTAGCCTTCAGCATGCTCTTGATTCTCCCTGCGACTCTAGGGGCGCAGCAGCGCGCGCCAATTCTCGATCAAATTGCCAAGACCTATGGTCTCGATTCGTATGGGCAAATTGAGGCGATCCGCTACACCTGGAACGGGGAAATCCCCGGACTCTTCAAACTTGCTCACGCGTGGGAGTGGGAGCCCAAAACCGGCAAGGTTTCCTATGAGGGAAAGGATAAAGACGGCAAGCCGGTGAAGGTTACCTACATGCGCTCCGAGCTCAGCAGCCAACCCGACGCCGTGAAAAACGAAGTTGAGCCGGCTTTCGTCAACGATAACTATTGGCTTCTGTTCCCCTTCCACGCTTACTGGGACACCAGCGCCACCGCGACCGATCAAGGTATGCATAAACTGCCTGTTGGCAACGGCTCGGCCGAGTTAGTCGCGGTGAAGTATCCCGCGGAATCCGGCGGTTACACGCCCGGCGACACCTGGGAACTCTACGTCGGCAAAGACAAACGCGTCGAGTACCTTGTCTTCCACCACGGCGGGACCCAGAAGCCGAGCCTCGTCAACGCAACCTGGGCAGGCTACAAAAAGGCAGGTCCTCTGCTCATCTCAACGGAGCACCGCGGCACTGCCGATGGCAAGCCCCTGCACATCTTTATTTCTGACGTGTCTGTGAAGCTGACGGGGTCAGACACCTGGATGGACGCGAAATAAGACGAACGCGCCAGTAGGCAGTGGGCTTGCTGTTTCGCGAATTCAGGTCGTAGTTCACGAATCAGCCTGGCAATCGCTACCGAGTACGTGGTGCGCGAACGGGCCGGCGAAGAGCTGCCGCAACAAACGACTTTGACGTGATCGTCATCGGCCGCGGATAAGTTAAACAAGCACATTGGAAGGGAGGACCCGTATGAGATGGATCGCGTTTTTGCTGGTCGCAGTTGCGGCGGTGGCTGGCGTCGGCGCCTTCATGGCCCACGCATCTGGACACGCCGAGGGAGAGGCTGCCCCGATCTTCGGAATCAAAATTCCCCCCGGTTACCGCGATTGGAGGCTGATCTCCGTCGCCCACGAAGAAGGCAACCTCAACGATATTCGCGCCATTCTGGGCAACGACGTAGCGATCGAGGCCTCCCGGGAAGGGAAGGTTCCGTTCCCAGACGGCACAATCATTGCCCGGCGGGCCTGGAGTTACGTTCCGTCTGAGGAAAACAACAAAGTCTTTGGCCGTTCCCAATCTTTCGTTGCCGGGTCCGCGACGAATGTTCAGTTTATGGTCAAGGACTCAAAAAAATACGCCGCGACGGGCGGCTGGGGGTTCGCTCAATTCAAAGACGGCAAACCTGCCGACGAGACATTGCTAAAAACCTGCTTCCCGTGCCACGTGCCTGTCAAAGCTCGCGACTTTGTCTTCACCCGTTACGCACCTTGAAACCGAAAACTAAATCCTCGGTGATTTCTGCAACGCCTAGTTTTGTCACGCAAGTAGATCTGCATTAACGTCGCGTGGGAGCTTGTGGGAAATTTTTTCTCTGGGCTCGAATCAGACTACCTCGCAATCACGACGGTAGTGCAGGAACTGCTCAGCTTGGGTAGATCGCGGGCGGCGGCCATGCGGACCCGCAGACTCTGGCGTTCCCCGCGGACGATCGGACAATAATAGTCAGGCTCCAGCAGCGCGCCCTGGAGGCGTCGACGTCCGGCACAGCCACCATGGCATGAGTCCCGGAACTCACAGGGCCGGCACGCGTCGGGAAGCGTGCGGGCTTGGCCGAAGGGCGCAGAGTCTAAAATATCGAGCCCCATCGAGATCAAATTCGACAGCGGCTCTCCCGATCCCGGCCAATAAACGCAGGGCTGTGTCGTGGCGCGCGGCGTAACCCTCACGGTGCTCACGCCACATCCTCCCCGGAGTGGCGGGAGGCCCGCCATCGCTCGAACCAGCGGCTCGCCGATGGCGATTACGTCCGTTTCCGCGAAGAGATGCTGGAACCCCTCCCAATATTCTCCGTAGGACAACGCATAGATGTCGGATCGCACTGCCTGGTATACGTTTACGCGCAGGGGAGCGTCAAACCGTTTGGCTACTCGCGCGACCTCCGCCAGACGCAAGTAGTTCGCCTTCATCATGACCGCGACGATGGTTACCGGGACGCCGAGCTTTACGCAACGTTCTGCTTGACGGTGGATCAGTTCCCAATTGCCGCTTCCGCGCTGTGCGTCCTGTTCCGTTTGCGTCGGGTAATCGAGAGAAAACTCAATGTCGTGAAAGGCGCGCAACTCGTTGTCTTCCAACACGGCAATACTGTGGCCGTTGGAAGTGATCGTAAGCTGGATGGATCTTGCGCGCAGGTACGCCAGAATCGCCTTAAAGTCTGGATGCATGCCGTTCTCGCCAGTGCCCAGATTCACCGAACGGACCGGCAGTCGTTCCATGACGGACTTCACCTGATCCAGAGAGAGGCGATCAGTGCGGGTTGGATCCCGGTAACAGAACGCGCAGGAGAGGTTGCACTCGTTGGTGAGCCCGAGCCCAAGCGCAATCGTGGCATCGTGCGCCCTCGCGCTGGATGGGCTGGATGAAGATTGGCCGGCGGCGTTATTCATGAACCATTCTCCATCAACCATCAAGGCAAACGCGCGAAGAATTGTGTGTAGCGCGCGACTGCGGCATACTCTGGCCGACTGCTCAGTTTGCGCTCCAGTGCAAGAATCCGCTCATACTCGGCGCTGCGAGAAATCCGCGACGGCAGGTAATCCGCAAGGACGCGTACACCGCGCTCGGCAATCACTTCCAGCGACGCCGCTTTCAGCATGGCTTGCAGGCTATCTGACGTAAACAGTCGTACCCGGCCTCCGTACAAAGACTCTTGTCCCCACTCAGCGGTGAGGTTATTCTCCGCCATCCCCAGATCGCCTGCCAGAATAGCAGCCTTGAATACTTCGCCGGCCCGATTCCGGACAAGGATTGACAGTATCCCTGATGAATCCCGCAAGGCGCGCGCCGCGCCGCGCAAGACAGCAATCGGGTCGTCGAGATATTCCAATACGTTGTGGCACAGAATCACATCGAACGATCGAGTCTGAAACAAGTTCGTCAACCGGGTAGCGTCGCCGATTTGCAATATGATCTTGTCCGCAACTCCTGCTTCCAGTGCTGTGCGTTTCGCTATATCGAGCATCGCCGGAGACGAATCCAGCAGCGTGACGCGCATGCCAAGACGCGCCAGGCGAACCGCCGTCGCTCCTGTGCCGCACCCGACATCCAGCGCACACAATGACTTCTCGGCCTGCGACCGGGGAAGAAAATCCTCCAGGTGGGCGAATGCCAAGTCGGAGCGCAATCGGCCCTCGGGTGTCTCAAGGTACGCGACGTAATCTTGCGCACCATTCGGGAATCGTTCGTTGCCAGCCATGGTGGTCATTTTTAGTGACGTTCATTCATGCGACATTCAAGCGCGGCCGCTTCCGGATCCAGTCACTGGTAAGAACCAATGCGTAGATCAAGAGGATAAGGGTAGTCAAGCGAAGGGTAGAAACCGAGCTGGACGTTGTTGTAGATTGCCTGCCCCAGTCCGCGCCGGCCAACCCGGACTGCCCGCTAGTGCGGATGAAGTTCCCATCTCGTATTGGCGACGGCTGTCGTATCGCTCTTGCAAGACCTTAATGGCCGGAGTGAACACCAACGATCCAAAGTTGTGGGACATGGGTTCTCGTTTCCGCTTCGGGCCAGCCCAACGCCGACCCTGCATCTATGCCGCTTTGGATTGCCGCTCGAGGAAAAAAGATTCGATATGACTTGCTACTCTTCCCCGACGACCGAACCCATCTTGGGTTCAGCAAGCAAACACCGGGCAGCCGCGCGCGTTCAGGCTGCAGTGGCCAGGTGATCTCTCGGCCACGCTTGGGTGGGTTGCACCACCGCTACGAGCGAACTGCCTGAAGTAGGTGTTTGCAGGTCGCCGCGTCCCTAGTCTCAACGGCAGGAGTGCGTAATAACTCAATCATCTCTCGACGCAGTCATCACTCCGTACGTGGCAACGTGGCTAGAGCCATGCGTTGGACGCTGACCTCTCTTGCACATGCGCGCAAACGGTGCGTGTTTGAACTGACCTGCCCCCAGAATCCGTTCACGGGATAATACGACAAGTTAGTTGAACCTCGTTGCTTCCAGCAGCCGCAGCCGGAGCTGTGGGAAAGTGGGAAACGCGTTGTTCAGCGTTTTTCAAGCTTGCCGTCTTTTGGCAAGCGTCTTTTCCATAGCTCATTGTTTCTCGCGCTGCATACTCCTTCGGCGTGAGATAGCCTAAGCTGCTGTGCGGACGCTCTTCGTTGTACTCCGTCCTCCACGCCGCGATCTTGCGCTTGGCATCGAATAGATTCTGAAACCAGCTCACGTTCAAGCACTCTTCTCGCAGCCGTCCGTGAAAACTTTCCACCCGCGCATTCTGGGTCGGCTTCCCAGGCTGAATATGCACGACCTCGATCTTTCGCTCCATGCCCCAGGCCAGAAAATGCCTGCTGGTGAACTCAGGTCCGTTGTCGCAGCGGATCGAGCCCGGCTGGCCCCGCTCCGCTATGATCGCCTCCAGCACACGGGTCACTCTGCGGCTGGCAAAACTCGTATCCACTTCGAGCGCGAGGCATTCCCGCGTATACGCATCGACCACGCTCAGCACCCGGATCGCCCGTCCGCACTCCACCGCATCGTGCACAAAATCCAGTGCCCATTTCTGGTTCGCTGAAGTCCGCGCCTGGAGCGGCATTCCTACCCGAACGCAGTGTTTCCTCTTCTTCCGCCGCAGGCTCAGACCCGCCTCTCGATACACCCGATGCACGCGCTTATGATTCACTGCTTCTCCCGCTCGGAACAGCAGCACATGCAAACGCCGATATCCGAAGCGCGGCTTCTGTCGCGCCAACTCCACCAGCCGCGTGCGCAACTCATCATCGCAGCGTGTGCTTTGATAACGGCAACTCGACACCGCCATCCCCAAGAGCCCGCAAACCCGGCGCTCGCTCGCCGCGTACTTCCCCCGCAGCCAGTTCGCATCCGACCGCTGGTTTACGAGCTCCACCCGTTTTTTGCGATGACCGCTTTCAGCATCTCTTTGTCCAGACTGAGATCCACCACCAGCTTTTTCAACTTCGTATTCTCGTCCCGCAACTGCTTCGCTTCCTGCGCCTCACTCACATCCATCCCGCCATACTTTGCTTTCCAAGCGTAGATCGTGTGTTTGGAGACTCCCACTTCTCGCGCCACATCCTCTACCTTGCGCCCCGCTTCCAATTGCTTCAGCGCCCCGATCATCTGCACCTCCGTGTGCCTGCTTTTCGACATACCTTCTTCCCCTTTCCATTCGACGAAATCGTATTCAATTTCGTGCGAATTTAGGGGAGCAGGTCAGAACAATGACGAGAGACAGTCCCGTGATCATGCACGGAGCTTATCCCAAGCCCAGTTCGGATGCTAATTATTTAAGGGACACTACACTAATGATCGAAATGTAACTGAACACGGCAGAGGCCGTTCTTTTCACGAATCCGCACACGATCTGCATACTGGCGGATTAAGTATCCCGCGAGATGTGCCACGCCAGCCTGCGTACCCATCTCTTCCAACGCGGGCATAGAGGCAGCGAGTTCAATCGTGGGTCCGGCGTATTCAATCTCAAGATCGAGCCGAAGCTCATCCCAAGTGGTACGCATAGTGATGAGGTCGGAGCGCAGCGGCAGCAGGCTCAAGTTGTTCACTACCTCATAAGCGGCATCGGCGGCGCGGGTAACAACCTCTTTACGCATACCCCAGGCCGACCCCTGGTGTCCATGAACTGTGTGATCTCGTCGAGGTGGTCCTGACCAGTTCGCAATTCCAGACTGCGTTGTTTCTTGATACCCATGCGAAACAGGAGGCTTAAAATCACCACCAGAACTGTCGCCACCGATGTTGAAGAACTGAAGACCGGCTTGAGGAAGGCTGGAAACGTACGGTAAAGGTCGGGTACGATCTCCACGCTGAGGCCGAAGATCAGCGCGATTCCGACCGCAAAGATGCGGCGTGCATCGAGCATGCGAGAAGTGAGGAGCTGAAGGCCGCCCAAAATGATGAAGCACGCGGAATAGATCAACACGGCACCCACTGCGGGACCGGGCAAGCCGGCTACGACCGCAGCTGCTTTAGGAAAGAAGGCAAGTCCGGCGACCAGCAGGCCCAAGGGCAACGCAATGGCACGGCTCGTCGTGCCGGTGGCCAGCGAAATACCGATGCTGCTCGAGGCGGTGTTCTGCCCAATGCCCCCCAGCAGGCCCGAGAGCGCGCTTCCGAGGCCGTTGGCGAAGACGCCTCCACTCACGGATTTCATGTCCGTGCGCTTCCACCCCGTGTCGTTGACTTTTTGACAGAGCGTGGTATCGCCAACGGTTTTCAGGCTTGCGGTTAGGGCGGCAATCAGGAAAGGCGGCAACAGCGCAATCTTGAATGAAAGGCCAGTCGCCGCGCGATGAGGAAAACTCAAGAATCCTGGTGGCATTTGCGCCAGCAATTGCGCGGCGTGGAACTCTCCCGTGACCTGGGCGGCGTCGTAGCCGGCCCCGACGCCGATCAGCATGGGAAACAGATGCAGCTTGCTGCGGGTCCAAATGGTGGGGACAATCATGGCAAACAGAGTAACCAAACCGATCAGCAGTGCACGCGGGTCCGCCTCGCAATCGATCGGGAAACTGGATGGGATCACGGGACAATCCTACCTTGCTTACACGCTTGTTACACTTCTTCAATCGGGACCTGCGCTGGTTGCAATGCATGCTGACGGCACTACGTTTGCGCTAGACGTCTACAGCGTGGTGGGCATTGATCCCACGACGGGCGTTGCGCAATTCAGCCGCGGACAACACAGGAGAAGATGAACACGAAGCTGATCCAGTTTACCAACGAAAGGCCGAGCCCAAGATAAGCTGCCTCTTCTCCAAACTATTTTTCCACAGAGAATTTGTAGATTGTTCGCGACTGGTACACTTCACCGGGGTTGAGGATCGTGGATGGGAAATCGGGATGGTTGGGCGAATCGGGAAAATGCTGGGTCTCCAAACAAAATCCAAAGCGATGCTGATAGATGTGTCCATGTTTGCCTGTGATGGTTCCATCCAGGAAGTTGCCAGAGTAGAACTGCACCGGCACTTCGCCTTGCACCATTACGTTCGCGCTAGGAAGCGAAAAGCCATTTTTCCGAAGAGCTACCGCGAAACCCACTGGATAGTCGCACCAGATGCTTTGGTGTGCTACGGGCAGGGCCTTAACATCAAACTCGAACTGGCCGGGAAATTCCCCCGAACACATGATTAGCTTAGTGTCTTCTCGGGCACGTACGGCGACATGAGTTCTGAAACCAATGGCGCATGGCAGCACAAAGCCGTCGTTGTAGTCGGTGTGCTCCCCGATAAGATTGACGCGACCGGGCGCACTCGAGATACACGGAGGCGCGCCGAAAGCGTGTTCAAAACGAAGCGCCAATTCGATGGCAGTCATTTCGGTCTTCTCGCGTCTTCAGGATCTTGACGGATTTCCTGCTATGTGCCCGGCCAGCGGGACGACTCGGGAAGCAACCGCCAGAACACCTTCGGGGCGTCGCGACCCTTGCGGGGCGCAGCTAAAATGCCCACAGGTTGAAGTGTCGGTAATTTGTAATCGTTTGCATTTTCATGCTAAGAGCCAAAAAACCATAGGTTGCTTCATTGCCGCCTGTCAATATATCGAGTTGGCCAAATCGAGAATCAAAGGGCCAGACCTGATTTCCGGCATTGCATGACAATGCCTCTGTCGTGAGGCGCGCCCGCCTCCAGGAGACGAATTTGCCTCTCAAAGACGACCCGCATCGCCGCTTCAATCCGTTGACTCGAGAATGGGTTCTGGTTTCGCCACACCGGGCGCTGCGGCCATGGCGAGGCTCGGTCGAGGCTTTACCATCCGCCAAGGTTCCGGAGTACGATCCCGAGTGTTATCTATGTCCCGGCAACGCGCGAGCTGGAGGAATACACAATCCGGTTTACACAGGCACGTTTACCTTCGATAACGATTTCGCGGCTTTGAAGCCTCATCTCGCTCTCGAACAGGTCGATGTGAAGGGCCTCGGTCTCTTATCCGCAAAAACCGAGACCGGCATATGCCGCGTGATTTGCTTCTCACCACGACATGACCTGACCCTGGCGACCATGTCTGTAGAGGCCATCGAGGAAGTCATTCGCACATGGGCTAACCAGTTTCGTGAACTGGGCGGCGACCCTGGCATCGGGCATGTGCAGATCTTCGAAAACCGCGGAGCGCTGATGGGCGCAAGTAATCCGCACCCGCACTGCCAAATCTGGGCCACCCGCTCCCTCCCGGAAATTCCGTCAAGAGAACTCGATGCTCAGCGAGAATATCTGAGGGCTCGCGGAAAATGCCTGCTATGTGAGTACTGTAGGCTCGAACGAGAGCAAACTTCGCGCATTGTGGCGGAGAACGCTTCGTTCCTCGCTGTCGTACCGTACTGGGCAGTCTGGCCTTTCGAGGTCTTGGTATGCAGTCGCCGCCACCTGGGCAGCCTCGTCGAGTTCACGGAGAGCGAAGTTGCGCACCTGAGCGCCATTCTAAAGCAGCTTACGTCCAATTATGACAAGGTCTTCGAGGTGCCATTCCCGTACTCGATGGGATTTCATCAGACCCCCAGCGATGGGGGTCCACACGACGAATGGCATTTCCACGCTCATTTCTATCCACCTCTATTGCGCTCGGCGACGGTCCGCAAATTCATGGTTGGATTCGAACTGCTCGGCAATGCGCAACGCGACATCACTCCGGAAATCGCGGCCCAGCGGCTGCGCGAAGCAGACGCGCCCCAGTACCGAGATTCGTAAAAGGGGACTTGGGGCCGAGGTAATCCGGACACACAGGCTCGCACCGCGCGGGGAAGACCTGGTGACACTTCCAGTAGCGGAGCGCATGCGCGACGTGATCGTGAATGCGGTGAATTACAATACATCCATTCAGCCTTGAGTTGCTGTCTTAGATACAGGAGGATGATGCGGACGAGGGAGCCTGGCGTCGCGCTCGTTAAGTTCGATCCTGCCTGTGGGGTTTGTTGCGCACCGGTCAGTGCACTTTGATCTCAACCTCTATGCGCTCGAAGTTCTCTCGGATGTTCGCTGCGGCGGCGATGTTTCTCCTGCTGGGGAGAGCGGGCAGTGGGCAAAATACGACGCGGATAACTCTTGAACAGGCCATCGATCTGGCGCTAGAGCACAACCATTCGCTCAAAGCCACGCGAACCACGATTCTTCAGAATCAGGCCCAGGAGATCACCGCGAACCTGCGCCCCAACCCGACTTTGGGGGCGGACACGCAATTCGTTCCATTTTTCAGTCCGCAAGACTTTTCCGGGGAGAATCTCAACGAGACTCAGCAGTTCGATATTGGAATCTCTTACCTCTTTGAACGGGGTCACAAACGGCAACGGCGGTTGCAGGCTGCCCGCGATCAGACGGCCGTGACGCGCGCCCAGGTCGCCGACGCCGAACGTACACTGGCATTCAATGTAGGCCAGCAGTTCGTCGGCGTTTTGCTGGCGGAATCCACACTCCAGTTTGCGCTCGAGGATCTGAAAGGATTTCAGCAGACGGTTGATATCAGCGAGACGCAACTCAAGGCGGGATACATTGGTGAAGGCGATTATCTGAAGATCAAGCTCCAGCTTCTGCAGTTTCAGATGGACGTCTCTTCTGCCCGCCTCGCAAAAAACCAGGCGCTTGTCGCCCTGCGTGAGTTCCTGGGCTACAACGCGGTACCGGCCGACTATGACGTGGTGGGCGAACTGGAGTATCAGCCGCTCAAAGGAAACCTGGAAGACTTGCAGGCGCGGGCACTGCGCGAGCGGCCCGACTTCCGCGCCGCCGAGCTGGGAATCACCGCAGCGCAGAGCCAGATCCTGCTGGCCAAGGCGAATGCCAAGGTCGATGTAAACGGTACGTATGATTTCACTCACGTCTCCGGTGAGAACACGGCGTCAATCTTCGCAAATTTTGAACTGCCGATCTTCAACCGCAATCAAGGAGAGATCGCGCGTACCGGCTATGTGTTTACGCAGGCGCAGGAGCAGCAGCAATCGGCCAGCGATACCGTTCTTTCCGACGTAGCGAATGCTTATGAAGCGGTCAGGAGCAACCAAGAGGTGGTGCAACTTTACACTTCCGGTTACCTGAAACAAGCGCAGGACTCGCGTGACATCAGTGAATATGCTTACAAGCGCGGTGCCGCAAGTCTCCTAGATTATCTGGATGCCGAGCGCAGCTACCGGGCCGTGGAACTGGCCTATCGCCAGGCGTTGGCCGCATATATGACGGCTCTGGAGCAACTGAAGGAAGCGGAAGGAACGAGGACCTTGCCATGAGGAAACTCGCATGAGTGTTCGGATCGCTCGCTGTCCGCGCATGGTTATACTCGCTGCCGCTTCGGCGATCCTGTTGGTGTTGGCCGGTTGCCAGGGGTCGGGGTCGAAAGCCTCCACCGATTCGAGTAGCTCCAACAAATCAGACACTGCGGAACTGTTCACCATCCCGCCGGAGCAGTTGGCGCATGTGCAGGTGCTCACCGTTCAACCGACGACGCTGACCCGGATCCTCCGCCTGACGGGAACGGTGGCTTACAACAGTTTTCGCACGACGCCTGTCATTACGCAGGTGAGCGGACCGGTCAGCAGGGTGGTGGTCGTCCCGGGGCAGAAGGTACAGAGGGGCGAGCCCATGCTGTACGTGGCGAGTCCCGATTATTCGCAACTCCGCACCAATTATCTAAAGGCCAAGTCTGCCTACGCTCTGGCGCAAATGGCCTATGCTCGCGCCCAAGACTTGTATCGGCACAAAGCGATCGCCGAGCAAAACCTGGAGCAGGCGGAGTCGGCCGAGGTGCAGGCGGGCGGCGATCTGGCGGCGGCGCAGGCCGCATTGAAAGTGATGGGAATTACGGACCCCGACGCACTTGTGAAGGCTCCGCCGTCTTTTGAGGTTCCCGTGAGAGCGCCGATCAGCGGCGAGGTCGTCGAGCAGGATGTGGCTGCGGGGCAGCTCATTCAACCGGGCACCACGCAATGCTTCATGATTTCGGATACGGGCAACGTCTGGGTGCTGGTGAATGTCTATCAGAAAGATTTGCCCTATGTGAAGGTTGGCGATACCGTCACGATTCAGACGGATGCTTATCCCGACGTTTTCCACGGGCGCATCTCCTATGTGGCGGCATCGCTCGATCCGAACACCCGCACGCTGCAAGCGCGCATCGAAACGGCCAATCCCGGTGAAAAACTGAAGAAAGATATGTTCGTGATTGCAACCGTAAACGCAGGCATGATCCCCAATGCGATTGCGCTCCCCGATGCGGCTGTGCTGCGCGATATCGAGAACCAGCCTTTTGTTTACGCTGCGGCGTCTTCGACCCAGTTTGGCAAACGCTCGGTCACGCTCGGAGAAAGCCTGAACGGGCAGACGCAAATTACCAGCGGACTGAAAGCTGGGGATAAGGTCATCGGAAATGGCAGCTTGTTCCTGCAGTTTGCGAATTCGCTGCAGCGCTAGGGAGTGGCGGGCGTCTCACCCGTCCCAATGGGCGGTGACGCCCAGTTCCCCACCAGCACTTTCGATGAAGAAGTTGCAACAACTCGGCCAACGATAAGGATAGTGTCCAGCACAACCGAATGATCCACCGAATCGTCCAAGCGGCGCTGCGTCAAAGGTTCCTGGTCCTGATGCTCACCGCTTTCATCACGGTCGCGGGAATCATCTCCTTTCAGCGGATGCCCGTCGACGCCTATCCCGACCTCTCGCCTCCGCAGGTCGAAATCATTACCCAATGGCCGGACCACGCCGCCGAAGAGGTCGAACGGTTGGTTACGCTTCCTCTTGAACTCGAGATGAACGGCGTTCCGCACATGGCCGTGATGCGTTCCATCTCGCTCTACGGCCTTTCCGATCTCATCCTGACTTTCGAGGAGAGGACGGACGATTACTTTGCGCGGCAAATCGTGTTTGAAAGGCTTGCGCAAGCCACCCTTCCTACTGGAGTAACTCCGAGCCTCGCACCGTTATTCAGTCCTAGCGGCTTGGTCTATCGTTATGTGCTGGAAAGTCCCGATCGCACGCCGCAGGAGTTAAAGACGATCGAGGATTGGGTGGTGGAACGTGCCTATCGCTCGGTGCACGGTGTGGCCGACGATTCGGGCTTCGGTGGAACCGTGATGCAGTATCAAGTGTTGCTGGATCCGGCGCGCATCTACGGATATCACCTGACCGTTCCACAAGTGGTGACGGCTCTCTCTGCCAATAACGCGAATGCCGGCGGCGGATTCTATTCTCAGGGTGGACAGTTCTACTACGTGCGCGGCATCGGGCTGGTACGCACAACCGATGACATCGGAAATATCGTGGTGAGCGCCAACAAGGGTGTGCCCATCCGAATTCGCGATATAGGAGACGTAACCATCGGGCACGCGCCACGCCTGGGCGAATTCGGCTTCCAGAAAAATGACGACGCCGTGGAAGGTGTCATTCTGATGCTGCGTGGAGAACAGACACAGAACGTCTTGAAAGGAGTTGAGGCGAAAACGGAGCAACCGAACCGCCAGATCCTCCCGCCTGACGTCAAGGTTCATCCTTATTATGACCGCAGTGAACTGGTCAACCTGACTACAGACACGGTCGAAGCGAACCTGCTTCGTGGCATGGTTCTGGTCTTGGTCGTTCTGATTTTCTTCCTGGTCAGTTTCCGGGCTGCGGTTATTGTTGCCCTCACCATTCCACTCTCGCTTCTGTTTGCGTTCATTGTGCTGCACGCCCACGACGTTGCGGCGAATTTGCTTTCCATCGGCGCCATTGATTTCGGAATCGTTATCGATGGCACGGTGGTCATGGTGGAAAATATCTATCGCGAGCTGGCCCTGCGGGAGGGACAGCAATATAGGCTGAACGATGTCATTCTGGCGGCTGCGAAAGATGTGGATCGCCCGATTTTCTATTCGGTGGCTGTCATCCTGGCCGGCTATCTGCCCATTTACGCGCTAAGCGGGCCCTCGGGCAAACTGTTTCACCCCATGGCCGAAACCATGTCTTTTGCGCTGGTGGGTGCGCTCATCCTCACGCTGACGTTAATACCCGTCCTCGCCTCCTACTGGTTCAAGAAAGGAGTGCACGAGAAACCGAATCGCGCCTTTGAATGGATGAAGCGGAAATACGCAGTTCAACTGGACTGGTCGCTCAATCGGCCCAAGACAACCATGTTGATCGCGACCCTGATCTTTCTGGCAACCCTGCTCCTCGTACCCTTCATCGGCGGCGAGTTCATGCCTCACCTCGATGAAGGCGCGCTTTGGGTCCGGGCAACGATGCCGTACACCATTTCTTTCGAGGAGGCCAGCCACATCGCTCCTCAGATACGCGACATACTCATGTCTTATCCGCAGGTTACTGTTGTAGGGTCGGAGTTAGGACGACCCGACGACGGCACTGATCCCACCGGCTTTTTTAACTGCGAATTCTACGTCGGCCTGAAGCCCTACAAAGATAAGTCATGGACCGGTGAAGCAAGCAATAAGAAAGAACTGATTGAATCAATTAACAAAAAGCTCACCGCCTTCCCGGGAATCATTTTCAACTATACACAGCCCGCGGAAGATGCGGTGGACGAAGCACTTACGGGCCTCAAGAGTTCCTTGGCCGTCAAGGTATATGGTGAAGACCTCAACGTACTTCAGGACAAGGCGATCCGGATCAAGAATACGTTGTCCAATGTGCCTGGATTCACCGACCTCACCGTGGTGCGCGAACTCGGCCAGCCCAGCCTGCTGGTCGATGTCGATCGAGACAAGATTGCGCGGTACGGGATCAATGTTGCGGACGTAGAAGCTGTCATCTCGGCCGCCGTCGGCGGACAGGCTGTTACACAGGTCATTCAGGGGGAAAAGCTGTTCGATCTGGTAGTCCGAATGCAGTCCCAATTTCGCGGTAACGCACATGAGATTGGAAACCTGTTGGTGGGCACACCCGATGGGCAACAGATTCCGCTCAGTCAACTCGCCAATATCACCCAGGGAAACGGCGCATCGTTTATTTATAGAGAAAATAACTCCCGCTACATCGGCGTGCAATACAGCATCGAAGGGCGTGATCTGGAGCGGGCGGTGCGCGACGGCCAGGCCGCGGTGAAGAAGGCCGTGACCCTGCCGCAGGGTTACACGATGTCGTGGGGCGGCGAATACAGCCAGTTTCTCGAGGCCAAGTCGCAGATGTACTTTATTGGCCCTCTTGCCGTAGTGCTGATCTTCATGATCTTGTTTGCCCTCTACGGAAATTTCAAATTTCCGGTCGCCATCGCCGTGGGAGTACTTATGACGGAACCGGTGGGAGCGCTGGTTGCCCTGAAACTCACGCACACCCCCTTCAGCGTTTCCTCGGCCCTGGGTCTTATGGCGTTGCTTGGGGTTTCCGTGGAGACGGCCGTCATTCTTGTCTCTTACATCAACAAGTTGCGCCAGGAGGGAATGGGCATTCGCGCGGCCACACGGGAAGCTTCGCTGCTCCGCCTCCGTCCGATCATGATGACGGCTCTGGTCGCCTGTCTTGGATTGTTACCCGCAGCCCTCTCCACCGGCATTGGGTCCGATACGCAAAGGCCGTTCGCCATCGTCATCGTTGCCGGCCTCATCTCCAGACTCTTCATCGGGTTCTTCGTCAATCCTGTGTTGTACGAAATGGTCGCCCGTGAGGGCGATGTGCTACAGGTATAGTAAGGAGAATGATATCTGGATTGGGGAGTGGCGCGAGCCGCTGTCAAAGGAGTATCTCGATCGCCAAGTACCCCGAAACGAGGTCTATCTAGTCAAGATGGGCCGGTATCGAGGCGCCACCGTGGCGCCTCGAATGCCGCGAGTTAGAAGCGAATGCGAAGGCCCAGTTCGATTTGACGGTCGCCTCCCGGTTCCTCTTGCGCCGAGCCCCCACTGAGCGTACCGAAACCGCCTGGCCCTGACCCGCTGAACAGCCCAGATCCGAAAATGCCCACCGGATCCAGCCACTGATTATGGTTGAAAACATTGGCGAAGACGCCTTGAAATTCCAAGCTAACGCTCTCCGCCACTTTGATATTCTTCCTGACGCTGAAGTCCATATTCCAGTAGGGCAGGCCAATGAGATTGCCATTGCCGCCGTCCCTGGTATCTAACCCCAGAATCGGGTTGCGGAAATCGTTAATCGCGCTCGGCCCAGCCGCGAAAATATTGGGAAACTGGCCGTTGGGTTGGGAGTAGGCGTGACCGCTCTTGATGGGTGCAATCTGTATGTCGTTTGCATTGCTAAAGTAGCTGCTGTTATCCCCCGAGCCATACTCTTGACCATCTCCGGTCGAGGTGAAAAGTTCGACCGGCGAGCCGCTGCCCGCTGCGAATACAGACGAGAACGTCCAGCCGCCCAGCGCCCGTCCCAGGAGTCCCGACTGTCCGTTAAAGAAGGGCGGCTGGTACACGAAGAAGAAGTTGTATACGAACTTGCGGTTAAAGTTCTGATACCCGTACGTCGTCTTCAAATCGAAGGCATCGTCGGGGGTAATCGAGCTGCTGGACTGGGTGACCGCTCCAGTCCCTAGGGCCTTGGACCAAGTGAAGTTCGATTGCATCGTCAATCCCTTCCAGTCGGCCATCTTGAGGGATACAAAACCACCATTGTAGTTTCCGAAGCCATAGCTGCCATTCACCGCGGGGCCCGACGTCATCTGGGGCGAAGTGCCCCCGATGGCCGGGTTGGTGTTGTTCATCATGGTGGTTCCGAAAAGGAACCCCTGGCCGTTGCAAGCGGCGCCGCAACCGACGCCACCATCCAGATCACTCCACATGCTCCAGACTTGCGCAGTGGCGAGGTTCCCGCCTTCATTTGCCACCACGGCGGCGGTGCAACTGGTAGCCCCCTTGCAGTACGCCGGCTTCATCGCCGCCTCGAAGAACGGTTGCGGCGTGACCGACGATGCGGTTGCCGCGCAATTACCACCAGCCAGCCCCGCAATACCTCCGCAGTACTGCAACACCACGTTCTTATAGGCATTGGCGAACTGCTGCCCGCCCTGCGTCATCATGTAGGGCACGGCATTAAGGTTAATGGGCTGGTACTCGTTGGTGATCCTGCGCCCAATGTAGCCAAGTTCCAGTGTGACTCTGCGGGACAGCTGGCGCTGAATGGTGAGGTCGAACGAATCAACCTGGTTGGGCCGGAAATTTGGATCCAAAACCGAGGCGGTGGCGGCTGAAATGCCATTGACTCCGGGAAAATACGGTTGGGGCAGCGTCGCAGAGGCTTGTTGGAGTGGGGCAGTCAGGCTATCCACGCCAATGCGGAAGGCAGTGGCAGCCGTATTGGAGCCAGCGGTACCGCAGGTACCGTTGCTGAGCCCCGTGCGGCACTGCACGGGCTGGAGGAGGCCTGGTCCGAGCAACGGCACCAGTACCAAACCCACACCGTTCAAGCGGCCGAAGACGCGGCCATAGCCGCCGCGAATGACCGTATCTTCGTGGCCGAAGACCTTGCCTGCAAAGGAATCACTGTCGAAGTGCGGGCTCCAGGCCGCAGCTAGACGTGGGCTGAATTCGTGGTAGAACGGGTTATAGGGATACTTCAGTCCAGTGCCGGTATTGCCCACCAGGGCAAAACCGATTTCGGGATTGTAGTTTTGCCCCAGCAGAGCAGCGCGCTTCCGAGCCTGCAGGTAGGCTGCACCCGAAATCGGCTGGTCCGCCGAATCCACCAGTTCAACCTGTTTGCCACTCTGTTCCACCGGTGGCATCTCCAGCGTCCAGCCCAGTCCGTAAGTCAGAGTGAATGTGGGCTTCATGTGCCAGGTGTCGGTGAAATAGACGTTGTAGAAAGGGATGGTGCTCTTGTCGAAAGCCGGGGACCCGACAGAATTCAGATTCAGATTTTGGCCGGAGCGGGTATAGGCGACCTGCGCGATGGAAACTATGCCCAAGGCCGCCGCGCTAAGGGAGCCGCATTGGGTAATGGAGACACCCGCTTGTGAGCAAAGTGGTATGTCCGACGCCAGGTGCGATGATCCGGCAGTTGCGTCGCCAAGCTCATAGACGATCTGGTTGTTGATACCTCCGCCGTTATCGGTGCGCTGGTGGTAGTCCCAGTTGTGCTGGTAGGTACCGCCAAACTGGAACAGGTGGTTGCCTTTCAACGTGGAAATATCATCGCGAATCATCTGATCGTGTCCATCCCAGAAACGGTTGCGGGTCTGCTGCGTGTTCACGTTGTAAGGGCCGAGATCCTGAGATTGGCTCTGACCGCTGTAGAATTCGAGCGCTCCGGTCAGTGGTCCCGTGCCCAACGGGTTCGTTTGCGGCGTATCTCCCGCCCGCTCCCACTGCCAGTAGTTACGAAGGAAGCTGTAGTGGAAATCGTTGGTGGTGTTGCTGGTGATGTTCGTGGTCAATCCCGCCGACCACAAAAATGCTTGCTGCGGAAGACTGGATTGAGCAGCCGGGGTGCCGAGCGTGTCGCCGGAGAAGGCGCCGCCGATATCCACCTCAGCATCCGCGGCAGCCTTCAGCTTGAACCAACGATAGCTGGTCGTCAAGTGCCACTTGGACGAAAAATCGTGGTCCACGCGCGTAACTGCGAACTTGCTGGTCGTTGGCTGGGCAAGGTTGGCCGAAAATCCTTGAATGTTCGAAGTGGTTATTCCAGCCGCAGGATGGTCGCAAAGGCTCTGCGTGCAGGGAGCATTTGACTTCGGTTCATACTTGTTCCATATCGCCTGAACCAGGGGATTAATTCCAATCGGAGTCGAACGCGGATCGCAAACGCCTGTGCAACCCTGATTAGCCGCGTACGTGGTGCCATTGTAAGTAACGGGATACGGGTTTAGGTTGTAAAAGGCCCCACTCTTGTCGTCCGTCAATAGCCCCAGCCGCAAAGTCGGCGATGGAACGCTTCTAACGATTGTCTCGGAGTTAGGGAAACTGAAACCCTCGTAATTGAAAAAGAAATAGGTCTTGCCGCCAAAAACATCTTTCGGGATAATCGGACCACCGATCGCTCCGCCATAACGGCTGTAATGGAAGCTGGGAATCGGAATCTTCGGATCCGCTAGAGTGCCAGCATGGTGATTATTCTGCCAACTATTGGACGACCAGTTGTTGTCTTTGTAATACTCGTATCCTGTGCCATGCCAGGCATCCGTTCCGCGCTTGGTGACTACCTTTACCTCGGAACCGGCCGAACTATTGAAATCGGCGGTCTGACCGGCAGTATTTACTTTGAACTCCTCCACGCTATCCTGCGGAGTGGGCAACACCCCCGTGGCGCCACCCACCCCGGTGCCCAGTTGCGATGGTCCTAGGGTAGCTTGATTGGCAACACCCCCGGTCGGGTCGCCGGCAAAGCTTTTCGTGTAAACGTTCATGCTGCCGTCCATGTCATTGCTATTGTTGCCGCCATCGAGCGTGAAAGTGCTTTGGTCCACAGCCGCACCCGCAACGGAGCCATCGGGGCTCACGCCTGGCTGCAACGCGATGAACGTGCTGACATCGCGGCCAAGGCTCGGCAGGTTGTCTATGGCGAGGTTCGTGATCGTGTTGCCGACGGTGGCATTCATGGTCTGCAGTTCGTTGCCGATGGCAGTCACCTCTACCACGGTACTCGCTCCGCCCACCTGCAGAGTTAAATTGACCGTGAGAGCGGCTCCGACCTTTACCTCCACATGCTCCGTCTTTGTGGTGGCAAACCCCGCTTTATTGACGGAGATGCCGTACAGGCCAGGGTTAACGTCCACCAAGATATAGCGCCCGGTTGCATTGGTGGTCGCGGTTCGCGGGGTGTTGGTAGCGACATCCGTAAGCGTTACGGCGACGCCCGCCACCACAGCACCGGTTTGGTCAGTCACCAAGCCGGAAACAGTACCGGTTGACGTTGATTGTGCCCACGCGGGCAGAGCGCTGCCCACACAAACCACCAATAGGAGAACCAAAGCCAGTTTCACGCTGCGGATTTGCATTGCCTTCCTCCTAAACGAAATCGCGACCAATTTTCTTGACATAGAAAACAGCAACCGTTTCTCACGAGCATGAATCCTGACCGTGAACGAAACAGTTCCAGAGTTAGTAACATCCGAGATGCCAAGGATCGGATGCACCGCGTGGTCCGGGACAAGTAACTCCGTTTCCGTGACGGATGGTGCGATTCCAGTGCCAGTTACCCAGTCTTGGATTGGTGCGTCCGGCTACTGTGACATTGAAGGTCTGTCGTTCTCTATAAGAAGTCATAGAAAAATGTCCTGAGATACTAACTTCGGAAGTATCGGAAGCAGAGGACAATAGGGCTAGAGATTGCCAAGACTAGGGCTGCACAAAACATTACGGCGCGGAGGCGTCAACAATCTACAATTAGTAGGGACGAACAGCGATGTTTTGAGGATGAACGACAGAACACATGGGGCAAAAGTGTGATTGAATGTTAGTCTTTGCGATTCTCGCTTGGCCCGACTCTACTCGCGGTTACCGCCAAAGAGGGCCGATCGCAGAGCACGCGCATGCAACTTCAAATGAAAACTCGTTGTGAGAGGTGTGGGGCGCCCCTCGCGGCGGACCAAGCGGCGTACATATGTTCGTACGAGTGCACTTTTTGTTCCGGCTGTGCTTCTGAATCGCGGGGCAATTGCCGTAATTGCGGCGGCGAACTTGTTCGTCGACCACGCCGGACCGCCTCTCTCGCGGGCGTGGAGAATGGTGACCCTGGGGGCGCAGGGCCTAGCCGCCCATGGCTGATCTGGGCAGTAAGCTTTGGCGTCTGGACGCTGGTGGCCCTGGCTGCGACTGGCTCGATTTACGAATTAAATCGGTCGCGCGGTTATCCAATGAGATTTACCAGCGTCTTGGGTTTGGAGCTCAGCCAGATACTTACCTATGCACCGCTGACTCCTCTTGTATTTGCGCTGGCGATATGCTTCCCAATTCAACGAGGAAATTGGACGCGGCGGTCGTTGCTGCATCTCTCGTTCGCCCTCGCCTTCACCATCGCTCACTCAACTCTACGCGGTATGACGCCGTATGCGGCCTGGGACGCCAAGCTGGGGGGCTTTGTGTCCGGCATTTGGAACTCGCAGGCGCACATATTTGAGATCAAGTGGAAAATCTTTAGGAATCTGTTTCTAACCAATGTTGTTGATGATATTACAGGGACATATGTGCCGATTGTTCTGGTTGCGCATGCAGTGTCGTATTACCGGAAATTCCGAGATCGAGTACTGCATTCCGCCAAGCTTGAGACGCAGCTGGCGAAGTCTCATCTGCAGGCCTTGAAAAGCCATTTGCAGCCACACTTCCTGTTCAACACTATGCACTCGATTTCGGCGCTCATGTTAACAGACGTCAAAGCCGCCGATAGGATGATGACGCGCCTCAGCGATCTGCTGCGTTTGAGCTTGGAGAGCAGCGGAATCCAGATCACCTGCCTGAGTCGCGAACTCGAGTTCGTGGCTGGCTATCTTGAAATCGAAAAAGTGAGATTGGGGGAGCGGCTGAATGTTGTTTTTGAGGTCGCGCCCGAAACCCTCGATTCGCAGGTTCCGTCCTTGCTATTGCAGTCGCTGGTGGAGAACGCAATACGACACGGTATTTCGCGCCTCTCCGCCGGGGGCAATGTGTGGATCACCGCCAGGCATGATGGGCCGGATCTTTGTTTGCTGGTGAGGGACAACGGGCCTGGCCTCGTCCAGTCTGCCGACGTTACAACGGGGACCGGCTTGGGGCTTCGAACAACACGGGAAAGACTCCAGACGCTCTACGGCAACGGACAGAGCTTCGAGATTCACGATACCCCGAACGGTGGAGTGGAGGTCTGCGTGAGGCTCCCTTTTCGAATTGAACCTCAATTGTCGACGGACGAAGCGGTCTTCGACGGAACTACAAGCTCCAGAGAAGCCCCAAACAGCGGACTACCAAATATCACGAAGGTCTCGTCATAGATGCGTGGGAACAAACCGGATGCGCAGACGTTCAGAGTAGTAACGTCTTACGAAGATGCACGTCCAAATAGTAAACGCGGGGGCCAACGATTCTGAAATGAGGTTGGCCAAGCAATCATAATGATCATTCCTGCCGTGCGTACGATCATTGCCGATGATGAGCACCTGGCGCGCAGGAAACTGCGGCTGCTACTCGGCTCAGAGCTCGGCGTGCAAGTGGTCGCTGAGTGTCAGGACGGCGAACAGACCGTCGACGCGGTGAAAGCTCACAAACCCGACCTTTTGTTGATTGACATAAGGATGCCTGACGTAGACGGGTTTCAAGTGCTCGGAAAAATCGCCCCCGACGAGATGCCGGTTGTTATCTTCACGACCGCTTACGATCAATTTGCGATTCGAGCATTCGAGGCACATGCCTTGGATTACCTGCTGAAGCCCTTTGACGGCGAGCGCCTCCATCATGCCATTGAGCGAGCCAGGACCGAGATCTTGAAGTCCCACAACCGCGATTTGACCAGCCGGATTCTTGACCTGCTCGCCAACGATGCAGAACCAAAGATCAAGTCAAGACAGGCTGACGACCGCATGGTCATCCGAGCGGGAGGGAAGGTGGTTTTCCTGGATGTGAATGAGATTGACTGGATCGAAGCAGCCGCCAACTATGTGAAACTGAATGTCGGCAAAGACTCGTATCTGCTGCGGGAAGGCATTGGCAGCATCTCAGAGAGACTCGATCCGGATCGCTTTGTTCGTATCCACCGCTCGGTGATTGTGAATGTTCGCAAGATCAAGGAACTGCAGCCGTGCGAGAGCGGCGAGTACATTGCGGTCCTGAAGAATGGCAAGGAACTCTCCTGCAGCCGAGGCTACCGTACCCAGTTACAGCACTTGATCGGCAAGAATCTTTAACGCTCTACCTGGGCCAACTGAGGGGAACGTCTCACAAACGCAGGCCAAGGCTATATCGCTGAACTCACCTCCCTCGGAAAACAGAAACGATCCTGGCGGTGGCCGATCAAGTAGAACGCTGGCGGAACAATATTACCGTGTGGACGATTTCTGGACGGGGCGCTTAAGTTGAAAGAAGTGTCTTACATTCACGCAGAAGGCTATCCCACGAGCGAAGCCAAGCACGGCCCCAATGCCCTGATCGACTCTCGTCTGCCGTTAGTCATGACCGTAACCTCCGACCTTTCAGATGCCGGATCGATCCTGCGCTATGACAAAAATGTCAGCAACATGGGGGGGCCGAAAGCAAGGCGGGACGGTAATCGCGCTGGCCCCCGAAGGCGACACGAAAGTTCTCCCTTTAGCGAACCTTCATGTGGTCTCCTCGGTTCTCCGATTTTGGAACGAGCCTGCAATGTGGCTGTAATTCTGTGGCACTTCGCGTGAAAAGGGGGGTAGAGCGGGAAATCACAGACCGGATTCAAGTTTGCCGGCGTCGACTAGACACGTGACCTGCTCAAGGTGGTTGGCGGGACGAAAGACGGGATGCTCGCTCATCGAACACAAAACTCCAGTTGCGAATTGCGCAGGCTCTATCAGAACAATGCCCGGCGAGTCCATCACTTAAATCGGTCAAAGAAATTCCTTCATGGAAGATCCATCAGTAAATCGAACCGCCGGCCCGCGTACTCCGAATAACGCCGCGCTCGACGGACAACGAATAGCCCTCGCCGCCGTCGCCCTTCCAGGAAGACAGATCGAAATGTCCCCCGCTGGGTAGTCGATAGACAGTGACACCGGTGAAGGTCAAAGGCACGCTGTCTTTACAGACTTCAGGCGGATGGACTGGCAACAGAAAATACGCGCCCTTGCCCCTCCCGACAACCTGGGCTTTACCATCGGCTTCAACGAGAACGGCGGACTTTTCATCAATCGCAACTTCACGCGGAGTTTTCGACCAACCGTCCTGCATGATCCGGGCAAGAAATACCAACGTACGCCCCATGCGGTCCCGCGCAGCGAAGTGGCTATCGGTAAGGGTATCGCGCAGGTAAGGCAGGCTCAGAAAATCCCGAACTACGGTGACTTGACGGTGATAGGGGTTGGGCAGAGCCTCCTTCGAATGAAGCTCGCTGTCATCAGGATCGTTCAGGGCGCCATAAGAATATTCTCCCAGAATCGCCAATCCGGCGCTGGTGCCGCCGATGGGCCTTCCCGCGGCGACTTGGGCATTGATGGCATCCTGCAGCGGGGTTCCCTGCCAGAACCTGACGTAAAGCGATTGATCGCCGCCCGCCACAAACACCACCTCGGCGTGACGGATGATGTCAGCCACCCCTGGATTCATCGCCGCCGCGCGGTCGGGAACGATCAGCGTGGCCACCGAATTCGTCTTACAGAGACCCTGCACATAGGGGTTGTAATCATCGTCTCCGTGGGCGCGAAGAATCAGAAAGTCGCCGCCGCCGCCCTTCGCGCATAGCCAGCGAAAGGCCTCATCCAGATCGCTGCCCCCGCCCATCATGGCAGTTCCAGCGGTCGGACTAGTGGTTACATCCTTCGGGCTGCCGATGCGAATGTACTGATACTCGCCAGCTAAGGCGACAATGGGGAAGGACCAGCACGCCATCAGGAAGATGCCGTTTCGCAAAAATCGGAAGGTCATGCGAGGGACACTATACGACAGTTGCCACCACATTCTGCAATCGATTTTCCAGGGGCGGCTGGTTCGCGATGAGCGCCGCTTGCGTTGCCATTCGGATAGAGCGTTGTCTCTCTGTTGCGGCTTGCGTTCCCTTCGGTCGCGTGGATTCTCCGTTGTGATGCTAGTGAGTCCACGCTCCGATAACAATTCGTCATGAGGGTAAACTTAGGTTCCGAAGGAGCCACGCTCGAGCTGGTAGCGGATATTGCGGTAGAAAGCTCTCCTCCGGAAAACTTCGCGAAATAACCACTCTTATATGGATTCTGACCGCGCTCTTTAATCTTGCGCTACATCTATCTCGCCGTCGCGTAGTTTTATTTGAGCCGAGTCAGCGGGCCGCCTTCTACCCAAAGGGGACAATTGGGGACTCATTCCACAAAGTTACTCGGCCAATTGCGCTTCCGGAAGTGCCCGGCACCTTGGCACTAATCCATTCGGATTAGCTCAAAGATCTACTATGTTTGGCTAAGCCACGCAGGTAATTGTAAATACCTTACCAAAGGTTGAAAGTACTTTAGCGCCCGTATTCGACCTCCCCCCCAGCGCCAGTTGCTGCAAACACAGGAGAATTCAAAATGAAGAGGAATGGATTTGTAGTTTTTTCGATACTGGCGCTCATGCTGATGTTGGGGGGAAATGCCTTGGCGCAAGCCCTAGTATATACTGGGGATAACAGTGTCTATTTCACTACCTACTATTCCAAAGCGAATAGCGCTGGTGCGCCGGATGCAACTGTGCGTATCATCAACGACGGCGACACAGGCGCGCTTCTCTGGGCAGCCATCTATGTGTTCGATGACAGCGAAGAGTTGCAGGAGTGTTGCGCTTGCATAGTCACGGCAGACGGTCTGCTCTCGGAATCCGTGAATCAAAACCTCACGGCAGACCCAATCACCAACCGCAAGCCGACACGCGGCGTTATCAAGGTCATTTCGTCGGGAAGTGGTGACCCAGCCAGTCCTGCGCCGTTTGTCGGACTGCGAGTATGGGCTTCGCACGTTCAAGGAACGAAGGTCACGCTTTCTCCCGGGAATCCAGTGATCCCTTCGGTAGCGGGTCCTTTCTTCGTTACTGAAACTCCGGCAGCCGACTCGAACCTCTCCGCGACAGAAGAAACGCTAGTGGGACAATTGTGTTTATACACCGAAATGCTAAGCGGTCAACCCTGCACCTGCACGCAAGAAGATATGGACTTTTAGGGAGGGATTTCGGACGCGCAGATCGAACGGGAGCTGAACTGGAAACATCTTACTCGCAACTAACGGCTTGAGTTAGCCATCATAAGCGCGAAAAGTACGGGCAGATAAATGATCGTAGCCCGCAGCAGCCGCCGAGCGGAGGGCTTGGATGCCGCAGCCGTTGCCGGCAATTGCGGATACGCCATCCCCATCGAGACACGGAACAGCGCCGCGCCCATCAGGATAGCGCCCACCAAATACAACCGCCCCGCCATTCCCAGTGCCACCGGCAAAAGACTCACCGGAATCAACGCCGCGGAATAGGCCAGAATCCGCCACACCGTGGACTTCCCGTCGGAATCCACCACCGGCAACATGCGAATGCCGCCTTGCGCATAGTCCTCGCGATAGAGCCATGCGATCGAAAGAAAATGCGGAAACTGCCACACGAACATGATGGCAAAAAGAATCAGAGTCTCAATTTCCAGCTTTCCGCGCACCGCCGTCCAACCGAGCACCACCGGCATCGCTCCGGGAAACGCGCCCACAAACGTGCAGACTGGGGATATCTTCTTCAGTGGAGTGTAGGCCGCCAGATATATAAGAGATGTCAAGAATACTAACAATCCGGTTAGTAAGTTGGCATACACCGCCAGATAGACGGAACCGGCGACTGTCAGGGCCAAGCCGACCGTGGCCGCGTGGGCCTTGGTCATGCGCCCCGAAGGCAAGGGGCGCATCGCCGTGCGCCGCATCCGCGCATCCACGCTCGATTCGAGCACTTCGTTCAGCGCCGCGGTTCCGCTCGAAACCAGCGCCACGCCCAGCAGAGCATGGAACAAACCCAGCGACCACGTCGAGACGCCCAACCGGTGCGCGCCGAAGAAGTAACCGCACCACGCCGTTAAGACGATGAGAGTAGTAATACGCGCCTTAGTCAGTTCCGCGTAATCGCGCAGCCTGGAAACAAATTGTTGCAAGATGGACCCCACACTCGCCGGTTTGCTGCCTGTTTTTTCCTAAAACTTGAATCTTTGAAACTGCGCGCTAGAGACAGCAATTGGTATCGCGCAAGCTGTTCAATGTCAAGCCAAAATTTGAGCGCGTCGGGGTTTGCCCTCATGATGCTCGCACCAAACACAGTCGGTTGGCAACTGCCGTTCGCAAATAACGCCGGCAAATAACGCCTGCAACTATTGACCGCCTGGCGGACGTGAAACCTTGAACGTTTCGGGTGGATCAAAATAACAGTGATGCCAAAAAGCTGCGTCGGACAATGTGCCCGCCTTCCATTGACCAACCGTCGGGAGCGTTGCCGCGATCAGGCCGCCATCGACCGAATCGAAGATCAACACGACTCCGGCGAGTTCCTTAGATTCGGCCGCCAGTTCCGCATAGTTCTTGTCGAGCAAAGACTTGGCGAATTCCAGCTTCGCTTGCGCGCTGTCCTTCTCGTTTTCCTGGATCTTCTGGACCGAGATGATTTTTACGTTCTTGCCCCGAAGGGGCGCCCAATCTCCCGGAAAGGGCGCAGTCTCCTCGCGCGTCACTTGAAACAGATCGGCCACAACCGGCGCGGCGCTCGCGCCAGAAAGCGGAACATCCGAAATGCCACCCGGCATCTCCAGGCTGGTGCGCCAGATCCATCCGCGCGACAAGCCGGAAATCCGCACGTGAACCCAGTCCGCATTGAAATCCAGCATTTCAAACTCATCGTGCTCGCTTGCCAGAAACAAAGCTTTGGCATTCAGACTCGGAGTCGCAACCACCGGAGTCCCTGATTTTTTTATCGCCACCAGATTCTTCGGATGCGCCTGGTTCTTGAGCACCTCCTCCAAGCTGGCGGCCTCGGCCTGCAAGCCGGTTTGAGCTCGATCTATGTGAGTTTGATCTACTGGCGGCGGCGAATTCTTCGAATCCGCCAGTCGTCGACTCGAGAGGCCTTGCTCAAGCGAAGACGGGAACCCGCGCCCGGTTTCCGGCAACCTGGGCATCGGTGCCGAGATAGTCGGCTCGGCAGTGCCTTTGTCCGTAATTTCAGGGACCGCGTTTTCAGGGACTGCAATTTCATGGGCCGCAATTTCATGGTCTGCAATTTCATGGTCCGAAATTGCCGGCGCCTCCGCGGGCGCACGGGTCGATGGGAAACTTTCGCCGGGCCTTCCGCTGGAATCCCCCCATGAAGTCGTCACACCGGGAGTGCTCGTCAGAGCTTCCGTTAACTGATCGAGAAGATCGAACTCGATCCTTCCGTTCGAAGTCAGCAACTGATATCCCGCGCGCGATGGGATTGAATCCGCGTACCATGCCGTCACCTTCGTGCTCACCCGCACCACCGATCCGCCCGACGCAGTTGAGTTCACCTGCACGGCGGATTGGTAATACGCCCGCTCGTAGCGATTCAAAGGATGATTGCCCGGCAGAGCGAATCCTTCCAGCACCGGCAGCCGTCCGCTCATCGACGATTGCAATTCCTTCAGCGCTCTTTCCACCGCACTTTTCGATTGAGCGTAGGTGCGCTCATACGGGCCTGCTTGCGTACTACCGCTCTGCGCCGCGGCAATCAGGACCGCGCTCACCAGAAACGCAGCCAGCAGAAACGCGGACGACAGCGCGCTGCGAACGGCATTTATGAAGCCATTCCCGAGGTCGCGCGAACTCCGCCCAGTCATGGCGCCTGCTCCAACTGGTCCCGTCGAATCCATCCGTGCTGTCCTTCGTGGGTTTCGACCCCGTACCAGTAAGGGGTTGAGATTTGAATCAGAACTTCGACGCCAGGCTCCAGAGACATCAGCGTGCTCGCGGTGTGAAACGGAGCGGACTTGAGCGGAGCCCCTGGTTTTTTGACCGACCGCTCCACCTGACGGCGTAATTCGGCGACGTGTTCCTCGAGTGATTCAGTTGACTGCTCTGATGCCGCCCCCGATGACGATTGGGGCGACTGTGGTACTCTCTCGGCATTCGTATGTTCTACGGACGTCTCCGCCGGGGGAGTGCTCAGCAGAACCGTGTCGCTGCCCAAGCCGAAATTTTCCTTTGCCAGGCGGTCCTGTTTCGCTTGTTGCGCCGCGGCGTTTTCCTTCTTCATCAGTGTGATCGCGTCCAGGCGCTCCTGAATGTCCTTGTACTCGCTGCTTTCCACCGAGCCGTTCGATTGATGGACGCTGTGCCGAAAATCCTCCACAAACAGGGCGTCAATGCGCAAGACGGTATTTTCGAAGCCCTGTACCTGCACCACGTAGCGCACGGCCAACGTCCCAAGATCGCCGCTGTCTTTGAAATTTCGCGGATCGAGCGCGTGCATCCGCACTTTGTAGAAAACCTTGCCGCCCTCCGTCCATTCCCGAAAAACAGGGGTCGACGCGGCCGCAACCGCTCCAGTGATGTATTCGTCTTTGTTGTATTCCTTGGTTCCCCGAATAATCGTGTTCTGCGCCACGTCTTCCACCACCTGCGCCACTTCCGGCTCCGACAGCGGAATGTTGACGATCAGGCCCGCACCATACTGAAGAAGAGCATCCTTTTCACGCCCGTGCGCGCCAATTGCCGCCGAGGCCAGCAGAAAAAATACTGCGATTACCCGGAGATAACGCGCGGATCCATCAAGCGTAACCCGATGTTCAAGCCTGCGAAAACTCTTGTCCGAGATCACGACCGGCTCCGATACTCCTGTGGCAAGAGTCTCTTACGCTGGTTCATCGATGTCAACCCTGCCGCGCGTGCGCACCTTTTGTGTGCGGAACGCGATGCAAATAAAAAAACGCAAAATTGTGTTGCGATCGACTATACACGGTAGTACTATCATCCGCCGTAGGTGGTTTGCAGAGCTTTTGTGAAAGAAGAATTTGTGATGTCTGCATTGGTTGGCGCTCTTAAATTGGGTTCATCGGGATGTTGGTTTTTTTTGCAAAATCCATGAATTTGTTCTGAGGAGTGCAGCATGCGTATGTGGGCGCAGTCTCATCTCTGTCAGAAGCCGCAGCGGGTAAGTTCCGTACTCACCGCTGCTTTCGCGTTAATCTTCTTGATTCTGAGCAGCAGCCAATCGGCGACCGCGTTGCCTGCCTTCGCCAGGAAGTATGGCTTGCGTTGCTCGGCTTGCCACGAGTCGTGGCCCGCCTTGAACAACTTCGGGCTGAAGTTCAGGGACAACGGCTATCAGCTGATGAATGATCGGGATGCTCCCATCTGGCAAAATCCCGGCTACTGGCCGGTGACTTTCCGCATCACCCCGATCTGGCACCGGGTGAGCAGCCTTAGTCAGGTTGATACCTACACGGCGGGAAATCCCGTCCCCACCGGTTCGACGATGCAACGCATCTCGTCGACCGGCTTTGACCTGAGCGGGCTCGACTTCCATACCGGTGGAACTCTGGAGAAGAACTTCTCCTTCTATGTGCTCCCGTCATCGGACTCAACCGGAGCGTTTCATTTTGAGAGCGTCAATGCGCGCCTGGATAACATCGCGGGCAGCTCCTGGCTCAACGTCAAGCTGGGTAAATTCGAGCTCAACAACCTGCTTTCTGAAAAGCGCACCCTGTGGCTCACCGGCAACGGCGGTATTTATCAGACCTATCACTTCATCCCGGCGAATGACGGAAACACGTTCGGGCAAATGGGGGACAACCAGCTCGGCATGGAGTACATGGGACACTCGGTGGACGATCGAACGCGCGTTTCCGCCGCCCTGCTCAGTTCAGCCGATGGGAGCGTGGGCCTGATTACCGGAGCGAACTCCTATAGCGGATTCTTTACCTTCGACCAGGCTTTTGATGCGGGGAAGTTGGGGACGGAGCGTTTGGGGGCGTACGCCTTTGTAGGAGAGGCGGCAACGTACTATCTGACGTCCGGCGGGGTGCCCATCCCGGGTTCGGGAATTGGCAACAAGGGATTCAGCCGGGTGGGCTTTTACGGCCAGTTCTACCTCGGTCCACATTTTGACCTCAACGTTGTGACCCAGCACGGGTCGGATAACGCATATTTCGGACAGGGTTATGGCAGCGCAATAGCCTCGGATGGCGATGGAACTGCAACCTGCACGGGTATCGCCGGCAGCCCCGGTTGCCCTCCAAACAATACACCGGGAACAACGTTACCGTCGGGATCGCGCGCGCCTACCTGGAACGGCTACACCTTCGAAGCTCGCTACGTATATAGTCCGCAGCTGATCTTCAAAGGCGTGTACGAAGCGGAACGAATGTCGCAACAAGCCACTCCCGGGACCCCGTCCAACCTGGGAAACATCAACAACTATTCGATCGGCTACCGCTACAACCCGTTTATGACTAGCCGGGCCGGCTTTGCGTATTTCGGCGAATTCAACCTGTTCCAGAGCGCTATGGGGCCTCTCAACTCTTCGAACAAAGCCACCTACCAAAACACGAGCGAATTGCTGTTCGGATTTGACTTCGATTTCTAAAGAGGGGGATGACTATGCATAGGAACTTACTCAAGTGGCCGTTGCTGTTGAGTGTGGTTGTCGCTCTCTGTTTATCTGGCGCTTCGTACGCGCAACTCACTACCGATCAGCAGCAGGAGTGGTTGCATTCGCCGGCGGCGTCCAGCCACATCGGCAACCTGAGCGGCGCCGCCCGCGCCGCCGCCTTGCCATATCGCCGGTACTGCGTCGGCTGTCACGGCGATCTCGGAGATGGCAACGGGGAAAACGCTGTCTGGATGCCACCCCCCATGTACCAGAAGCCGCGCGACTTCCAACTCGCGATTTTCAAATGCCGCTCCACTCCTACCGGAACCTTGCCTACCGACCAGGATCTTTTCGACGCCATCACTCGCGGCTTTGACCGCACCAACATGCCGTCGTGGAATCCATTGACCAAGCAAGAGCGAGCTGACCTGGTGGCTTGGATCAAACACTTTTCGCCGCGCTGGCAGACTGAGAAACCTGGGACACCTATCCAGATCCCTCCGGAGCCGGAAATCACTCCGGAAAGGGTCAAAGCTGGGCAAGACGTATTCGGGAAGATGCAGTGCTGGAAGTGCCACGGCGTCCAAGGTATGGCCAACGGGCCGTCCGCTTCCACCCTCACCGATGATCTCGGCCAGCCTATTGCGGCTTTCAACTTTACCGACGGCTCCCGACCCAAATGCGGCGCTACCGATCAGGATATCTATCGGATTTTCATGACCGGACTGGACGGAACGCCCATGCCGTCATTTGCAGACAACATTAAACCGGAAGAGGCGTGGGATTTGGTGTTTTATCTCCGCTCACTGCAGCCGCACAACGCCTTCAATGCCAAAGAGAGGCAAATCTCCAAACAACTGGGCTTGAAACCGGTTAACCCGAACGCACCACCAGGACAGTGATCGGGAGCGTAACTCTTCCGAACTCATTCGAATTTAGGAGAGAAGCCATGAAGTATCACCGAAACCGTGGGTTGGCCGCGATTTTAGCCACTCTAATGTTGGTCGGTCTTGTGACGTTAGTGACCGGCCACAGGGCGAGTGCGGCCGGAGAAAGCAAAATTACCGGCACCGTCAAGCTCGACGGTACGCCCCCGCACATGCGGGGTATCGACATGTCAAAAGACCCGTATTGCGTCAAGGCGCACGCAAACAACCCAGCCCAAATGGAGCTGGTCGTGGTGGGCAAGAATGGGGGCTTGGAGAATGTTGTTCTCTATCTCTCCCAAGGGTTGCCTCCGCAGTTAGAAAACATGAAGCCTAATACAGTGCCTGTATTCGACCAGAAAAACTGCATGTACACGCCGCACGTACTGGCGATGGACGTCAACCAGGATTTCAAAGTCATCACCAGCGATCAAACGGCACACAATATCCACCCGGAACCCAATCCTCTTACAGGCAATATCCCGTGGAACCAGTCGCAACCGCCAGGGGCCCCGCCTGTCGTTAAAAGCTGGAAGGTCCCGGAAATGATACCCGTCAAATGCAATATCCATCCGTGGATGCACGGCTGGTTTGTGGTGGTAAAAGGCCCATACGCCATCACGGACGAGAATGGTTCCTACACCATCGAGAATGTTCCGCCCGGGAATTACACGGTGACTGCGTGGCAGGAAACATACAGTACCCAGACTCAGAAAGTGACGGTTGCAGCGGGCAAGGCGGCAACGGCTGACTTTACCTTTAAGGCAAAGTGAAGAGCTCTCGGGTGAAGAATCAATGCGAGAGGCGCGGCGGAACCTTACAGCCCCAGATGCAGGCGACGTACCTTCCGCGGGCTGTCTGGACGTGATGAGTGACTGCAGGTTCAGAGCAGGAATGAACAAATGTTCATGAAGCGGACAGGTAACGTTCAGATTGTTCAGTTAGGATACGCCCGCCGTACCCGTTAGTCGGCGTCAACGCGGCTGGTTTTGAGGAAGGCCATAAGGCCGGATCTGGAAGCCGGCGGGAAGCGAGTCATCATGGCGAAATTCTTTGCGATCACCATACTCGTAATCACGATCCTTTCAGCGATTCCCATCGTCCGCAACACCTGGCATCCCGTGGAGAACGTCTCGACTCACGGTCAAGCCATCGACAACCAACTGGACGACACGATGTGGGAGGCCGGACTTTCGTTTCTCGCCTCGCAGATTCTCTTGGCGTGGTTCATCTGGAGGTTCTCCGGCAACAGACCGGGCGAGAAGTCGAAGAATTTTCCCGGTGGGGCAGCCGGGCTGGTGGCTGGCGCGATTATTCTTGTCGGCGTGGAAGTGTTTGCCTTGGGAATTTTCGGAGTGAAAGCCTGGGGCAATATCTACTTCACGCAGCCCAGTGCAAACGCAATCCCCGTTCAAGTCCAGGCCGGGCAGTTTGCATTCTATTTCCGCTATCCGGGGCCAGATGGAACCTTCGGTCCCATTCATCCCGACAAGATCAGTGAGGCCACCCAGAACTTCTTTGGACTCGACCCTGACAGCGATCCGGACTCCAAAGATGACATCGTAACCGCCGAGATGGCCATTCCCGTTAACAAGGAAATCCGCTTGTTGATGCACGCCAAAGACGTGAGCCATTCGTTCTATGTTCCCGCATTGCGAATTCATCAGGATTTCGTGCCGGGATTGGATCTCCAACTTCATTTCACCGCATCGAAAATTGGCAGGTATGAAATTGTGTGTAGCCAACTCTGTGGCCTGGGGCACTACAACATGAAAGCCTACCTGAGCGTGCTGTCTCAGGCAGACTATGACGACTGGCTAAAGAAGGAAGCGGCCATGCAGTGAGGCAAGACCGCCTGCACAGGTTGCGGCGTAGAGATCTCTTTTCGAGGTGAGCACATGCATGATACCGCGCACGCGGCGGCACACCACGGGCCTCCGACGACTTTCATCCGGAAGCATGTTTTTAGTCTCGATCACAAAGTGATCGGCAAGCAATATTACGGTCTGGGCTTGGCCGCTGTGATCATCGGCATGGTGCTTTCCTGGTTGATGCGCATCCACCTGGGGTGGACGAACTATGCGATTCCGGGGCTCCATTTGCTGTCCAAGAACGGCGCTCCCGGCGATCTGATGACGCCAGAGCTCTACCTGCAACTCATGACCATGCATGCCACTTTCATGGTCTTTTTTGTGCTCACGGTTGCACCCTTCGCGGCCTTCGGCAATTTTTTCATTCCCATCCACACCGGCGCCGAGGACATGCCGTTCCCGCATTTCAACATGATGTCGTTCTGGACCACGTTCGTAGCCTTCTGCGTCATGCTCTTGTCGTTCTTCGTGGGCGATGGCCCAACCCTGGGCGGCTGGACCCAATACGCCCCGCTCAGCGCAGTTGGGTCGGTGGCAGGTCCTGGTCAGGGCGCGGGTGTAGTGATTTGGGCAACCTCCATCGCTATCTTTTGCGTCGGCCAGTTGTTCGGGTCTTTGAATTTTATTCCGAATATTCTGGACCTACGTTGCAAGGGCTTGAGCATGTGGCGATTGCCGCTGCCTACCTGGGCTTGGTTCATCACCTCCTGCATGGGGCTCACGGCGTTCTCTGTTCTGATGCCGGCCTGCATCCTGCTCATTCTCGACCATGTGGCCGGGACGAGCTTCTTCGTCGCGTCCAATCTCGTGATTAACGACCAATTGCAACCTCACTCGGGTGGATCGACTCTTCTGTGGCAGCACCTCTTCTGGTTCTTCGGACATCCCGAGGTCTATGTCGCCATCGTGCCCGGAATGGGGATCGTTTCGCATGTTCTTATCACCAACATGCGGAAGCCCATGCTCAGTCATCGCGTGCTGGTTCACTCCATGGGCGCCTTGGCAGTCCTGAGCTACATGGTGTATGGACACCATATGTTTGTCAGTGGGATGAATCCCGTGTCGTCGGTTCTGTTCTCCTTTCCCACGCTGTTGATCACCATCCCATCCACAATCATTGTCTTGATTTGGATTGGGAGCCTATACGGCGCGAAGTTGCGCATTAACTCAGCCTCCCTGTTTGCCCTGGGTTTTATTTCGCTGTTCATCACCGGTGGGCTGAGCGGCTTTTTCCTGGCGCAGCCCTCGATCCAGATCCTGCTCCATGCGACCTACTTCGTAGTGGCTCATTTCCACTTTACAATGGCCATCGCGGCGATTTTCGGCATCTTCTCTGGAACTTACTTCTGGTTCCCGAAGATGTGGGGACGGATGATGAACGAAACCCTAGGAAAGGTTCACTTCTGGTGCACCTTTGTCGGCGTCTACTGCGTTTTCATGCCGATGCACTACCTGGGACTCGCAGGGAACGTGCGCCGCTACTCGTCATTTCCGGCGGATTACATGGCGCCCTTAGTCGGCGTCCACCAGTTCATCACGATAGCAGCCCTCTTCACCGGTGCAGCCCAATTGATTTTCTTTTACAACTTCATTCATAGCCGTTTCTGGGGCCCGCCTGCGCCGGATAACCCGTGGCAAGGCACCTCGCTTGAGTGGTCAACAACTTCGCCGCCGCCGTGGGATAACTTCGGGGGCAGGCATATGGTCGTCTATCACGATCCCTATCAATATGGTGTACAGAGTTCAACTGGCGATTACGTGATGCAAGACTCGCCCGAGCAAGTGAAAACCGAGAACGAAGAGCCGTAAAAGGATCGACCCTGCAGTTTGTTGGAGGATTTCAGTACCATGGCAACTACCGTCGTACCGCCGAAGGTTAGGCCGCGCCGTTCACCCGGGCCGGGAAGTCCCGGCAACGGAGGCTTCCGGAATCTGGTCCCAAACCACGGCGAACTGCCAGCAGTTCAGGATTATGCGCCCGTCCCGTCCAAATCAGGGATCTGGGTGGCGATAGCGGCCATTGCCATGTCCTTTGCCGCTTTTACCAGCGCCTTGGTCGTCCGCCAGGGAGCCTCAACGGACTGGCATCACTTTGCCCTTCCCCCAGTTCTCTACTGGAATACATTGGTGCTGCTGGCCAGCGGCGTAACTTTGGAAATCGCCCGCCGCCGCGTAGCGGTCTTCATGGGCGGTCAAGGAACTTTCGATCTGGACCCGGCGCGCTGGTTGTACGTTACCGCGTCCCTAGGTGTGCTTTTTGTTGCCGGCCAATACGCGGCTTGGCTGCAGTTGCGTTCCGAAGGGTTATACCTCGCCACCAACCCGAACAGTTCCTTCTTCTATTTGCTGACAGCAATCCATGCGCTGCACGTGCTCGGCGGGTTAGTTGGCCTGACGTACGTTCTAAGTAAACTGCATAGGGTTATCTTGCGCCGGAGCACGCTGGATAGTTTCGCCTATTATTGGCACTTCATGGGAATTCTTTGGGTGTATTTGCTGGTACTGCTTTGGATGAAGATTTAACGCATACAACACAGGAGGCACTGTGAGCGAAGCACATTTGACGATGGGAGCGCATTCGGCTCCTCCGATGGAAGCTCCCCCATTTGCGATTCCTTCCAAAAAGCTGGCGATCTGGTTGTTCCTCATGGCGGACGTGATGACATTCGCGGCCTGTGTGACAGTCTACGCATTCACGCGCAATGCTACTCCCGACTGGCCACGACCTTTCCATAGCGTAAGCGCAGTCTTCGTCATGACGCTCATTATGCTAACCAGCGGCCTGACTATGCTGGTGGCGCTCAGGGCCGCCAAGGCAAACGACAAGGCGGGAGCTTTCCGCTGGATGATGATAACCGCGGGCGCGGGCGTTATTTTCACCTTGCTGCACATCCGCGATTGGATGGGGATGATGAGTCAGGGTGTCGGCCTGTTTCACAATCCCTGGGGGCCGGCAGCCTTTGGAGCTGCGTTCTACTCCATCACCGGATTTAGCCTGCTGCACATTTCGGGCGGTACGATCGCTCTGATCGTAGTGGCAATTCGCTATCGGGGAGGCCGCTACAATGCCGACGATATCGAAATCGTGAATATTTTCTGGCAATTCGTGGGCTTGGTCTGGCTGTTTATCGTTCCACTTGTCTATCTGATGAACGTAGCACGCTGACCGAAGAACCACCGAGGAAATAAGGAGCGAAATACTATGGCGACAGCTGAAACACATGGAATCGGCAAGTATGTGGCCGTGTATCTCTGCCTGGTAGTCCTGACCGCACTCCAGTTCTACATCGGCTATCAGAACATCGAGGGGTCGGCGCTGATGGTGCGCGTGCTGACATTTGGCATCATCGAGTCGATTCTAGTCGTGGTATTCTGGATGAATCTCGGCTCGGAAAAACCGGTGTTTATTAAGTTCGTCGTTTTTTTCACGCTCTTCGTGCTCTTAACCTTCAACTATAGCTGGACGGACAGTTTCCGTATCCTTCTGTTCCGTGTTACAGGCATCGGGCCAAGCTAACTACGGGGTGATCAATGCGTGAATCGCGTCTTCGGCTCGCACGGCCTGTTTTGGCAGGATTAATCCTGTTGCTGACCGCGGTGCCAGCTTTTTGCCAGAGTTGCTCGCTCTGTTACACGCAAGCGGCTGCGGCCGGCGCTCGCATGATTTCGGCATTGCAAAGCGGAATTCTGATCCTTGTTATTCCTCCCACGCTCGCATCCGTGGGCATGATTTTTGTCGTGCATCACAAACGCAATCAGGTCAGACGGGCGGGTGACGTGCCTGACTCTGACCGCGAGTGGTAGCCGGAGACATTCTTTACCTGTTAAGACGGTGCTTGCCCTGTCTCCTTTGTCAATGACAGTTGCCAGGCGCAGGATAGCCGGCAAATCGCGCCTTGATCCAACTGATCTGATCTGCAACCGACGCTCCCATTACGCCGCTGGCATCTAGATCCGGGTACTTCAAGAAAAGAACGCGGCTTCCTTGCTTGCACATGCGGGCCACGGTTTTTGCCGACATTTCCGCCGGTATGGCCAGGTCCGCTTCGCCACTGATCACGAGGAGCGGGCTATGGGCGCGCCTTTCACCGGGAGTGTTCCTGCTGAAAAAGTCCTTTACGAACCGATTGTTCTCCCAACCCGGTTTGAGCATTTCGCTCGTGAACTCCGGCTCTGTTTCTCCTCCACAGGTCTGCCCGACACGCTGGTAGGCAGGAAGCGCCTTATCTTGCAGCATGTCGCTTACCTGGAACTCCGGATAAAGCGCTTTGACCGTCGCTGCCAGGACTAACAGCATGCGATTGGAAGAAGAAGAGCCCTGCGCGTAGTGATGGTAGGCCTGCTGCGCATCCGCCACGCCGGAAGTAATTACGCTGCCCAGATAGTTGGGATCGCGCACTTCGCTCTCCGCTACCGCCGCTGCGGCCAGCCCCCCCTGGAAGGGTCCCACAGCGATCCACTTACTTCCGATCTTCGACCCGATTCGTGTCACCGCCGCGCGCGCCGCGGGAACCGAATAGATGACATCAAATGCGTTCGACTGCATGTCCAGCACCGGCTTGCCGGAATCGGCCCCCAACCCGGAATAGTCCGTCGCAACCACCGCATAGCCGAGATTAGCGTACATCGCGAGGATTGGCCCAGCGCCCAGATTTTTCATTAGTGAGGGAGCGCACGTTCGCGCCGCTCCCCTGAAATCGTGCGCCCACTCAATCACCGGCCATCCGTTTGCCGGAGGCTTGCCATCCGGAACCAGCACGACGGCCGAAACGGCCACGTCCTCTCCGCTCGCAGTGCGGGACTGATAAAGAATCCGCAATGCCGACAATTCATACGGGAGGTTATATTGGTCGATCGCTTCCGAGCGTATCAGTTCTCCAGGCTTGCCCGTGGGCAGCGTATGTGGCGTGTCATAAAAGCTCGTGAGCGGAAGCGTAGCCGGCGAGCGAAATCCTCTGGCGGAAGTTGCGATCTGAGCTTGGGAAAATGCTCGATTTCCACACGGGCCGGCCAAAATCAGAGAAAGCGCGGTGAACGCCATGAAAAACATTCGCGCATTTTGACTTGCTCTGCGGCGACTTGATGACTGGAACGAACGAAGCCTTGTCATGTCGTCAGTGAGGGATGGTACCACCTGAAGACTGCCCAAGCCTGCCGCCACTGGTCACCTGCTCCTATCCACTGACCGAGATGATCACTCCGCCAGCGCAGATGAGCGCTCCGCCGACCAGAATGGGGAGAGTAGGAGTCTGGCCGAACTTTACTCGGGCCACGATCTGTGCCAGCAGAAAGAAAAGCACAACGTAGACGCCCAGCAGTTTGCCGAACTCCCAGCGTGGGGCGTTGACCACCAGTCCATAAGCGGCGAGCGATACTGCCCCGCCCACAAAGGCGATTGCGCGGCTCATTCCGGAAGCGCGATAGAGCGCCGACTGAAAGCACGAGTCGCCGTAGGCTTCCAGGAACGCGGCGATGGCCAGAAGGAAGAGCGCACCGCTGCGATGCGCAACGAGGTGATTGAGCAGGTCTCTCATAGGTTTGAGAATAGGTTTGCGAATGTTCCGCAATCCTAACAGGAACCCGGGCTTCGCCTGGTCTTTTTCGTTTCTAGCTACAATAAAGAATTTCGATTGGACGTTGCGCTTCCGCCGCATTAAGCTGAGCGGCTGGGCCCATGCATGCGTGTGCTCGCGGCCGAGAAATATAGAGCGTCACAGTTCGAGAGGACACTCGAGAGGATAGAAACGTATGAAGCTCGCCGGTCTCTTGTTACTGGTTGCGGGATGGGCGATTGTGGTTGCCGCCGTCGCACTGCTGCCAGGGGCCGGCGCGCGCGTCGGATTCGTGCTGGCCGGCGTGGCGGTCGAGTTGTTCGGCCTCGCGCTTGCGGTCCGTTCTCACCTGGTACTGCCGACGGAAGGAGAGTGACGCCTTTCGTGGGTCCTCCTCTTTTGACTCTCTCCGAATCATCGGCGATGTTCTGCTTGCTCCTTATCCTTCTGGTTCCATTTGCGGGCGCTGGCCTGGCGCTGATCAATTCGGGCCTGGGAAGGGCGCAGAGCGCGGCCCATGCCATGCTGGCGGCGCTTTGCGTGACGGCCGTGGCTGCGTTGGTGTATGTGATCGCCGGTTTCGCCTGGCAGGGCGCCGCTGGCCGTCCGGATCATGTGTTGATGGTCGCAGGGAAGGCTTGGGGGTGGATCGCGGCCGAGCCGTTCTTCCTGCGCGGTCTGCGCCTGGATCTTTCCCCGGCGCCGCTGGTCGTGCTGCTGCAGATGTTCAGCGTCGGACTGGCAGGACTGATTCCGCTCAGTTCAGGCGCGGATCGCTGGCGGCTGGGCGCAATCTGCGCCTCGACGGCGCTGCTCGCAGGATGGACGTATCCGCTATTCGCGCACTGGGTCTGGGGCGGAGGATGGCTCGCGCAACTCGGCGCCAACTGCGGGCTGGGACGGGGCTTCGTGGATGGCGGAGGCTCAAGCACGATTCAGGTTGTCGGTGGCGTCACGGCGTTGTCGATCGCGTGGATTCTTGGGCCACGGCGCGGGAAGTTCTCGGCGGAAGGAATGCCGGCCGCGCTTCCCGGACACAACGCGGTGCTGGTCGTTCTCGGATGCGCGTTCGCCTGGATCGGATGGATGGCACTCAATTCCGCGGGCGCGATGCTGTTTCTCGGCGTGGAGCCGGGGCGCGCGGTGTTGATCGCGATCAATACTACCCTGTGCGCGGCCGCGTCGGGATTGACGGCGGGAGTGGTGACGCGAGTCCGGTTTGGGCGCCCCGACGCGTCGCTGATTGCCAACGGATGGATCGCGGGGCTGGCCGCGAGCAGCGCCGCGGCCGCGTTCCTGAAGCCGGCGGCGGCGATGATCGTCGGCGGCGTGGCGGGGATACTGGTGGTGTCGGTTGCGGATTTTCTGGAGTTCCAATTGGCCATTGACGACCCGGGCGGCGCGGTTTCCGTGCATGCGGTTGGCGGTATTTGGGGAGTACTGGCGGTAGCGCTGCTGGCCGATGCGGGGCCGGGCGGACAGTGGCTGGCGCAACTGGTGGGAATCGCAACGCTGCTGGGTTTCGTGCTGCCGCTCTCGTATGGATTGAACTGGTTGCTGGATCGCGTCTATCGGCAGCGGGTGGAGCGGGCGGGCGAACTGCAGGGAATGGATTTGTTCGAGCTCGGGGCGGGAGCGTATCCGGAGTTTGACATTCACGGGGATGAGTTTTTGCAGCGGTGAGGACGGCCAGTTCTCGGTTCTCAGAACAAATGCAATTTCAGTCCATTACTCGGGGGATTTACCTTTTTGGCCCATGCCAACTATGCAATGCAGACGTAGAGGCGTGTATTTTTCACGCAGATAAATCTCCCGGTGGAGGTGATTGCAAATGTTCAAAACAATTTGGCGCATCGATAAATTCCTGCTCTTTGTTTTTGTTGCGCTAACGATTGCAGGTTCGGTGATAGTCCTGTGCGAGTGGATCCCTGAGTCAACCTTTGAATTAGCGGGTGAGTCGAGGTTGCCGAAATGGATTACTCTCCCACCGGAACTTACGCGCGCCGACATTTCAATTACGATGAGCTACTACAATTTGCCATGGGGTAATGATGCGACATTCATATTACAAGACGCGAAAGGGAAAATACGAACAAAGGTAAATGGCAAAACGAGAGGCTTAGCAGGCTGCGGAAAAACGCGTGTGCGGCTGGAAATGCTGTCCAGTGTTGGCGATCTTTGTGACTAAGGCGAGAGTTTTGGTTACATCCGCCAGGGTCTGTGGACCCT